>Ga0207789_1000101_pt1 | contig 75389 bp, 66 predicted proteins | sample HigsolmetaGSP12D_FD_184840 | JGI IMG/M metagenome (GOLD analysis project Ga0207789, IMG submission 184840) | High solid enriched microbial communities from the Joint BioEnergy Institute, USA - SP1-2-D (SPAdes) | ecosystem: Engineered > Bioreactor > SSF (Solid state fermentation) > Aerobic >...
AAGAAATTGGTACCTGTTTCATAAAAAACTTGGTTAATTGTTACCTGTTTGAATATTCTGTAATCAAGGTAAGTGTATTTGAGTTACCCAAAAACTTGAAAAAAGTATTTGACATTGTACGCTATTAGTCAAAAAAAATCCCCTTAGTGGTTAGCTAAGAGGACTTTTCCAGATGAACGTGTACGAAACGTCATCTTGTATTTTGGGCAATGTTTATTCGATTTAATGCACGTCTTAAGGCTAGTTCTGCTCGTTTGAAGTCAATCTCGGATTGTTTTTGTCTCCGAAGACGTTCTTCAGCCCGTTGTTTGGCTCGTATGGCACGATCGATATCGATTTCATTGGCGTTTTCTGCAGCTTGAGCAAGGATTGTTACTTTATCCGGACGAACTTCCAGAAATCCCCCACTAACCGCAACCAAATCAGTTTGACCATCTTTTTTTAATCGGACAGCCCCAATGGCAAGCGGGGCAACCATAGGCACGTGACCCGGTAAAATTCCTAACTCCCCGCTAGCTGCTTTTGTGCTGACCATTTCTACGTCTGATTCATAGACCGGACCATCAGGAGTAACGATACTTACGGATACGGTTTTCATTTTTCATCCTCCTCATGCTTCCAAATTACACTTCAACGCCCATGGATTTTGCCTTTTCAACTGCATCTTCAATCGTTCCTACTAGGCGGAATGCTTCTTCAGGAAGATGGTCCCATTTACCTTCTAAAATTTCTTTAAAGCCACGAACTGTTTCCTGAACAGGTACGTATGATCCCGGTTGACCGGTAAATTGTTCAGCAACGTGGAAGTTTTGCGATAAGAAGAATTGGATTCGACGAGCACGATGAACGACTAATTTATCTTCGTCACTTAATTCATCCATACCTAAGATTGCAATGATATCTTGCAATTCACGATAACGTTGCAATGTTTGTTGGACTTGACGCGCTACATTATAGTGTTCTTCACCGACAACTTCCGGTGCTAAAGCACGGGAAGTTGAAGCAAGTGGGTCCACTGCTGGATAAATCCCCATTTCAGATAGCTTCCGTTCCAGGTTTGTTGTCGCATCCAAGTGAGCGAATGTTGTTGCCGGAGCCGGATCCGTATAGTCATCAGCTGGAACGTAAATTGCTTGGATTGATGTAACAGATCCTTTCTTTGTTGACGTAATCCGTTCTTGCAATTGACCCATTTCCGTAGCTAATGTTGGTTGATAACCTACTGCTGAAGGCATCCGACCAAGCAAAGCGGAAACTTCCGAACCTGCTTGTGTGAAACGGAAAATGTTATCAATGAAGAATAACACATCTTGACCTTCTTCATCACGGAAATATTCAGCCATCGTGAGACCAGTTAAAGCAACACGCATACGCGCACCTGGTGGTTCGTTCATTTGTCCGAATACCATCGCTGTTTTATTAATAACGCCGGAATCTTTCATTTCATAGTAAAGGTCATTCCCTTCACGTGTCCGTTCTCCAACGCCGGCAAAAACAGAAATACCGCCGTGTTCTTGCGCAATATTGTTAATTAATTCTTGGATTAAAACGGTTTTTCCTACTCCGGCACCACCGAACAGTCCGATTTTCCCACCTTTGATATAAGGAGCGAGTAGGTCGACTACTTTAATACCGGTTTCGAGAATTTCAACATTCGTAGATAGTTCTTCAAATTTTGGTGCAGCACGATGGATCGGGTCTCTGCGAATATCTTGTGGCAGTTCACCATCTAAGTCAATAGTCTCTCCTAAAATATTAAATACACGGCCTAATGTGACATCTCCAACTGGAACAGAGATAGGGCCTTCGGTATCGATCACTTCCATTCCACGTACTAAACCGTCCGTTGATGCCATCGCAATTGTACGAACGGTGTCATCACCTAAATGTAAGGCGACTTCCAATGTTAAGTCGATATCCACATCTGCTTCACTTTGGGCCTTATGCTGAATCCGTAATGCGTTATAGATTTTCGGCAACTGTCCATTTTCGAATTTTACGTCGACAACCGGACCCATTACTTGAAGGATAGTCCCTTTATTCATCTTTTTCCCTCCTGACTGAATTACTTTGTCCGTTCATGCTAAAAATTAATTCATCGCATTTGTTGCATGTTTTATTCTAATGCGGAAGCCCCTGCTACAATCTCAGTAATTTCTTGGGTGATTTGTGCTTGACGGGCTCTGTTATAACTAATGGTTAACGTATTGATTAATTCCATTGCATTATCTGTCGCATTCTTCATCGCCATCATACTGGAGGCATGTTCGCTTGCCTTACTTTCCAGTAACCCTCCAAAAATGAGGCTTTCGGCGTACTGAGGTAACAATACTTCCAGGATTTCTTCTATATCCGGTTCAAATTCATAGACCAGCGTTTTTTCAGCCGGCGCGATATCGGATAATGGCAATACTTTTTTTACAACAACATTATGTTGGACTACCGATACATAGTGGGTATAAATGATAAATAATTCATCATATGTACCGTCAGAAAACATGTCCACGGTTTTACGGGTGATGCTCTGAATCTCACTAAAATTCGGATGGTCATGTAATCCGGTAATTTCTAATAAAATGTTATGACCTTGTTTTTTAAAGAAATCACAACCAACCCGGCCAATCGTAATCAGTCCGTATTCATCTTTTGATTGATGGCGTTCTTGAAGCAATTGGTTGACTCTGCGGATAACGTTACTATTATAAGCACCGACTAATCCGCGATCACCGGTGATAACAAGATATGCTGATTTTTTTACCGGTCGGTGAATTAGCATCGGGTGTGCAGCATCGGTTGTTCCTTGTGCAATGCTCGCGACCACCTCTTGTATTTTTTCCATATAAGGTACAAATGCTTTAGCATTCATTTCGGCCCGACTCATTTTTGAAGTCGAAACCATTTGCATTGCTTTTGTGATTTGGCTTGTTTTCTTCGTCGAATTAATCCGTCCTTTTATTTCCCGTAAACTGGCCACTTTTCCTCACCACCTTATTGATAAAATAACCTTTCATTCACGTCTATTAGTGGAGAAGTGTTCCCCTCGATCACACCCGACTTATTACTCAGATACAGCAAATGTTTTTTTGAAGTCATTTAAAAGTTGCGCCAAATCTTCATCAGCCGGAAGTTCACGAGTCGTCTTAATATGTTCAACAGCGGCCGGTTTATTCTGGTCGATCCAGCTGTATAATTCATTTTCAAAACGACGGATATCTTCAACCGGAATATCATCTAAAAATCCGCGTGTTAATGCGTATAAAATCACAACTTGTTTTTCTACCGCAATCGGTTTGTTTAAATCTTGTTTTAAAACTTCCACGGTACGAACACCACGCGCCAATTTATCCTGTGTGGCTTTATCTAAGTCGGAACCGAACTGAGCGAATGATTCCAATTCACGGTAAGAAGCTAAGTCAAGACGTAATGTCCCCACAACCTTTTTCATGGCTTTAATTTGGGCGTTTCCTCCAACCCGGGATACGGATAGCCCTGCGTTAATAGCCGGACGTACACCTGAGAAAAAGAGGTCAGATTGCAAGAAGATTTGTCCATCTGTAATAGAAATTACGTTCGTCGGAATATATGCCGAGATGTCCCCAGCTTGTGTTTCAACGAATGGCAGTGCAGTAAGTGATCCCGCCCCCTTCGCGTCGCTTAATTTTGCAGCACGTTCCAAGAGTCTGGAATGTAAGTAGAATACGTCACCAGGATAGGCTTCACGGCCTGGCGGACGGCGTAATAATAAAGACAGTTCCCGATATGCTGCCGCTTGTTTGGAAAGGTCATCATAGACTACTAGCACGTGTTTACCGTTATACATAAATTCTTCACCCATTGCTACACCTGCATATGGAGCAAGATATAGCAACGGAGCCGGTTCAGATGCAGAAGCCGTGACGACAATGGTATAATCTAATGCATCAAATTTACGGAACGTTTCTACTGTTGCACGTACAGTGGATTCTTTTTGTCCAATGGCGACATAAATACAAATCATGTCTTGATCTTTTTGGTTAATGATTGTATCAATGGCAACACTTGTTTTCCCTGTTTGACGGTCACCGATAATTAATTCCCGCTGACCGCGTCCGATTGGAACAAGTGCGTCAATCGCTTTAATCCCGGTTTGTAATGGTTCATGAACGGATTTCCGATCCATAACACCCGGAGCCGGACTTTCAATTGGACGTGTTTTTGTTGTATGAATCGGACCTAAACCGTCAACCGGTTGGCCAAGCGGGTTTACTACACGTCCGATTAATTCTTCACCAACAGGAACTTCCATGATGCGTCCTGTCCGTCTAACTTGAGCACCTTCACGAATATCTGTAAAAGGTCCTAATATAATAACACCGATATTATTTTGTTCAAGGTTTTGGGCCATACCCATTACACCATTTTCAAACTCTAAAAGCTCGCCGCTCATGGCATTATCTAATCCGTGAACACGAGCGATCCCGTCACCAACTTCGATGACTGTACCGATGTCGGTAACTTTCATTTCAGCTTGATAATTTTCAATTTGCTGTCTAAGCAGTGTACTGATTTCCTCTGCTTTAATGCTCATTCATTTCACCCCTTATTACGATTTATCCTAATAGTTCGCGTTTGAGATGGGTACTGTTCCCAATACTTCCATTTAGAATCCAGATTTATTCTGACCGTTCGCATTTGTGGCAGCCGTTTAGGACTACGATTTAGCCTAACATTTCACGTTTTAGACCGTCCAGTTTCCCACGCAAACTTCCATCAAAGATGCGATTGCCAATTTGAATTTTTAAACCACCTAGTAAATCACTGTTAACAATGTTCTCGATTTCCAGTGATGTTTTATTCATCTTTTGGGCAAATACATTTGAAATGGCCGATTTTTCTTCGTCTGTCAGCGCACGAACAGACTCCACTTTTGCTGTTGCAATTCCCTTGCGATCATAGGACATGTCGATATACGCGTCGATCATTGGAATAATCGAATCGACTCGATGCCGGTCGTTTAACAAAAGCAACGTATTTAATACATATGGTGAAAAGTCAGCACAAGCTTTTTTCAAAACATTGTGTTTTTCCTCATTTGAAACTTGCGGTGACTTTAAAAATGTCAAAATATCATTATTGGAGCTGAAAACTTCTTTGATTATTAGCAATTCACTTTCAATTTGATCCACCAGACTTTTTTCTTGAGCCAATTGGAAAAGAGCAACAGCATACTTTGTCCCTGCAATGGTATTACTCATTACTCTTCTCCTGCCTTTTTAATAGACTCTTGAATAAACTCGGCATGATCCTTTTCGCTCAATTCCTTTTCAATTACTTTCGAAGCGATTAAAACAGATAGAGAAGCGACTTGCTCTTTCAAGGCTTGCATCGCATTTTCTTTTTCTTGTTGAATTTCCAATCGCGCGGCTTCCTTATGCCGTTCTGCTTCTTCCTTTGCAGCTCGAATAATTTCCTCTTTTTGAACTTCTGCTTGTCTCTTCGCATTTTCAATAAAATTATGCGATTCTTGGCGAGCATTTTTTAACATTTCTTGTTGTTGTTGTAATAGTTCTTTTGCCTCTTTTTTTGCAGCCTCCGCTTGATCGATTTCACTGGCGATATGCTCTTCACGATCTTTCATAATTTTCATTAATGGAGCCCATGCATATTTTTTCAACAGCCACATTAGGACTAAAAATGCTAAAAGCTGGTATAAAGAATCAAGCACTGTAAAGTTTCCTGATGCAACACCTAATACGAATCCATCTGTAAGCACGCTACCATTCACTCCCTTCAAGAACACCTAAATACATTATATATTTATCAATTATCATTTATATTTTTAGGCTATTCACATAAAGACTGTTACAATTGACAAGAGAAATCAACTATCAATGCTTCAATTCTAATCTCAGTAGGTACAATGCATATAAAGACATTGGTCTCAATCATTGTTTAATTGCAATAAAAATTTTAAAAGCTAACATATTTTACATGTAACATAAAGGAATGGCGAAGGTTCTTATGAATGTTCTCCGCCATTAACTAATATGAAGCTTGGTAAACTTTATGAAAATAGTGAGATAAAGGCGATAACAACACCCATGATCGGAATCGCCTCAACAAGACCGATACCAATAAACATGGTTGTACGTAATAGACCTGCAGATTCAGGTTGACGAGCCATCCCTTCTACAGTTTTTGAAACGATTAAACCGTTACCGATACCGGCACCTAATGCTGCCAAACCAATTGCAATTGCTGCTGCTAATGCTCCCATTCTAAAAGTCCTCCTTTAATTTATAAAAAATAAATAAATAGTTTTCATTGTTCAATGAATGAACTTTATAATATTAATGGTCTGAACTAACCTTATGGGCCATATAGACCATCGTTAACATAGTAAAAATAAACGCTTGGATTGCTCCCACAAATATACTAAACCCTTGCCATACCATCATTAATGGGAAAGCTAAAACCCCGCCAATAATGCCACTTGTTCCTAAAGAGACAAGTAAAGCAAGAAGCGTCTCACCAGCATAAATGTTTCCATAAAGACGGAGACCGAGTGTTAATGTGTTTGAAAATTCTTCAATGATCTTTATTGGTGTCAAGACTTTCATCGGTTGCGTATATCCAAGTAAATATTCTTTTGTTCCACGCAGTTTCACACCATAATAGTGGGTTAAGCCGAGTACCATAATGGCTAATGTCATCGTAATAAGAGGATCGGCTGTCGGTGATTTCCACCAAAGTTCATGGTCGGAAACAATAGCAAATGGCAATCCGAGCATGTTTGACACGAAAATATACATGATTAATGTTAAAGCTAAAAGATGGAATCTGGCACCATTTTTCCAGTCCAAATTGCTTTGAATAATGCCTTTTACAAAATCCATAACCCACTCAATAAAGTTTTGAGCTCCGGTTGGTTTCATTGCAAGTTTGCGCGTACATATTACAGCGATTAAAAACACAATTAGTGAGGAAATTGTGATCATTAAAATATTTGATGGGTTATATGTCAACCCCCAAAACAATTCCTTAACCGGTGCCTCATGTTGCATGTTACTCACCTCTCTTTCTATAACCTTTCTTCATCAATAATACGAAAGAATCAAGGGCCATGACAATATATGAAGTCAACAACCCAATTAAAGTAGATAAAATATTTATATCATTAGGAAATTGTATAGCGATTAAAATTCCTAGTGCTGCATAAGCAAACCTCGAAAGGGAACCGATCGAGTAAACTGCCTTACCTTTTGCGACAGCTTCACTCATTCGTATCGTTTTTTTATATAATAACCATAAATTAATAAAACTGATAGCTGTACCCAATATGAAACCCAGAAATACTTCCTTGTATGATGTAAAACCCCATCCAAAAACAAAAACAGCTAAAAGATAAAACATATATTTTCGATAGCGACTATATAAAATTTGAATATCAGGCATTTTTTATTTCTCCTAAAGTCTGGGTTAGTCCGCACAAAAATTTCCAATCACAACAATCTAATTTTACACCTTTAAATTATTATTTTAAAAAAATTTATTACAAATTTAGGAATAAATGATTATGTCGATATTCGGATTTCATTATTATATTTCTGAGCGGTTCTCTTCTATAAAATCTGCTAACGAGATTACAACAAATAATAGGTTTTAAAAAGGGGCTTAAAAGATATTATACAATAGCATTTATAAAGGAATGTGAAAATTTCACCAAACTTTTTTGTCCAGAAGTTTTCATTTCTGCAAAAAAAGTTCATAAAAGAACAAAAATTGCCATATTAGAGCCGATAATTTTACAAATAAAACTTATAATCAAGTAGTCCATACTTTAACCAAAAAAAAATTAACATAATGATGGATTTTCAACTATAGCAAAATTGAAAACCCTATCACCCATACATTAAATAAGACTACAATAGACTAGTTTTTATGTCAATTTATATACATAGAAAATATCGATCTCTTTTTAAAGAATCTGTTATCGTTCACAAATTTGTAACATTTTAACAATATGTGGATAAATTATGAAGAATCCCGTATTATTGTATTTCTATTAGTTGCTCTATGAAGTCTTCCTTTCCTGACTTTTTTGCAAACGCTACAGCAATATAAGTGCCCTTTTGCAACTCTTCCACTCGTTTAATTGTTTTAGTAATTAAGCCACGACGTACATTTTTTTCCCAATCAAGGTATTCGATAAATCGGTACGTATCCGGATCAAATAAAGCAATCCCAAATTCATCTGCGCCACCCGGCAAATATGTTTCATATTTATAGAAATAACCCTCCGACCTTTCAAAGGAAAATTCCATAATTCGTGGATAGTCCGGTTCGGCAACAACATATAAATACGGAATATGAATGGTTTGGGATCCGGTATGCATCTTAATGAACCCATTATAAATCTCATTTTTTTTATGTTGGTTTTTCACTTCTATACCAATGGTTATTTGTTTTTTCTCTTTTGGATTTAAATAAAAGGGATTCGGCAAATCCCATTGAATAGCATCAGAACGCCATGGTGTAGAAAATGTACAGCGAATGTCATGATCACTAATATTTTCAACCGTTATCATTTTTGTTGTTTCTTCAAATGTTTGCCCTTTTATTTTACCATATTGAAGAGAAGCAGGCTGAATGATCACCTCGGTACGTAATGCTTCCTCCATTTGAATTCGCCCGGCTCCTTGTTCAAATGATTGGTAAAATTGGTTTGCTTCATTTAAAAGTGGTTTACTGGTACTCATGAGGACTGCTTTAATTTGCTCCGGGGACCAGTCCGGATTCGCTTGTTTCAGAATGGCACTGGCCCCGGCAACATGTGGAGCAGACATACTTGTTCCTGCTAGCTGTTTATATCCACCCGGCACTGTGCTTTCGATAGCAACGCCTGGGGCAACAACGTCCGGTTTTATCTCCCAGCTAAATGTAACCGGGCCGCGTGAACTAAAATCCGCCAGCCTATCTTGTTCGGTCTTTTTTACTATTTTTGTTGGCGTATTACTTGTTTCCATCAGTTTTAGAAGATGTTCCCCATCTTTTTTTGAAAGCATGGCAACCGGTATATTCATTTCCCTATCCAACATTCCTAAAACGGCCTCATCTTCATTATTATAAATAACGATCGCACGAGCACCATATTTTTCGGCTGTGCGGACTTTATCAGAAAAAGTTAGTTTTCCCCTCTTTACGAGAACAATTTTTCCGTTCACATCTTTGTTTTGATAATCTTTTTCTCTTCCTAATCCACCGGCAACAACCATATATGATCGGTCAAGATTCCAAGGTTTCGAACCGGTAAGCGGAGAAAGGCGAAATTGTTGTCCGCCATAGTCTAAATAGGGGATCTGAATCTCCGGTGTACTTGCACCAACAGAAATTGCTCGATGGGAAGTTCCCGGCGAACCGACCGTCCATAAATCCGGACCAGTATTACCATTCGATGTGACTGCGATAATCCCGTTTTCCACCGCTTTATCTAAGGCAAGACTAGTTGGCAAATCCGGACCGTTGATACTTGTGCCCAAAGAAAGGTTTAGCACATCAACCTTGTCTTTAATGGCTTGTTCAATAGCAGCAATAATCATCTCTGTTGTCCCAAATCCACCGGGTCCTAAGGCACGATAGGCGTAGATTTCCGCTTCCGGAGCAACACCTGTCATTTTTCCATTTGCCGCAATTACACCAGCCACATGGGTCCCGTGAAATGTATTATTCGGGCCCATATTGACTGTTTCCATTGGGTCATTATCATTATCGACAAAATCATATCCTTTGACATATGAATTGCGTAAATCTGGATGGGTGTAATCAATTCCTGTATCAATAATACCTACTTTGATTCCTTTTCCTGTTAAGTGGTTTCCATTTGCATCCAGGCGATGACGAATATTATTTGAGCCAATATGATGAATGCTGTTAAAAGGACTGTTTGAAAACTGTGGATAGGAACGTATATCCAGTTTGTATGTATAGGATGGATAGATGTTTTCGATGGAGGTTTTTTCGGTCAACTTTTTTATTTGGCTACTCGGACCTATTACGGAAAAACCGAAAAAAATTTTTTGGAAATGGTATCTTAACGTAAGGTCCGGGTAGGATTGGAGTAGTTTTATCGTTTCACTTTCGGTCATCGGTTTATTTACTTTTACGATTGCCGTTAGTTGCTTATCATCATCTTGAGGGAGGGCAGGTCTTTCATATTTTCCTGCGTACACGTACTTTATGTTTAATAGGGTAGATAAAATGAAGATAGATAAAATACAGTAGAGAACCAAACATGTGCGGGCTATTTTCATAATCAAACCTCCTGATTTATTAGTTCCCTTCTCCCATGTTGTCCATCAATCTTAAGCAAATGGTTTGATTGTCAAGGGCAAATGGCGGCATTTAATTACTATCTCTAGAGAAAATTACTTCAGTGTTTTTCATAGAATTTTTGACAATACCTCGAATAACTTTCCTATTAGTATGTCTGGTAAAATCAGATTTATTAGGTTTGATTAGAAATGTGCCCACATGGTTTGTGGTTAAATGTTATTAAGTTTCCTCGCTGATATAGACGATCCCTCTTTAGTTTAAAGAGCCGAATTTTTTCGGTTGTTATTTAGCGGATATCATCATGTCAAAACGAGCCCGCCATAAACAAAGGCAGCAATAATCACAATTGCTGGGTGGATTCTCCAGCGTTCAATCATAAAAAAACTGATCAGGCCAATCCCGACTGTTTGCCAAATACCAATTCCCTCATATGATTCTATAAAAAAATCCCATGCCATCACACCAAGTAAAATCGCAATAATCGGGCGAACATAGCTCGTCATTCGTTTTACTTTTGGAGAATCCTTATACTTTAACAAAATATTCAATAAAATAATCATTAAAATTAACGATGGGGCAACCGTAGCGAGAATAGCGACAACGGAACCTAAAACACCGCCAACATCATAGCCAATATAGCCAGCCATTTTGGTCGCAATTGGCCCCGGTAAAGAATTTCCTAATGCCAAAATTTGACTGAACTCTTGGACAGTATACCAACCATAATGATCAACTACTTCATTTTCAATTAAGGGGATTGAGGCTGGTCCTCCACCATAGCCCAGAATTCCAGGGATAAAAAACGCCAGAAAAATGTTCCAATAGATCATGCGCCCGTCCTCTCTTTCTTTTTAACCACCTGTTCCTTATCCCTGTGGATAAATGCAGCGATAAGAAATACGGCAATCACAATGGCCGGATGAATATGGAGGATTTGCAAAACGATAAAAATAAGAACACTTAGAACAATCGTTTTACCAGTACCAAAGTCCTTCTTTGTATTTTTTAAAAACTGCCAGGTTAATGTCCCCATCATGACACCGACAACGGGAATAATCGCTGCAATCATCCCGTTTACCCAATTGAATTGTTTTATTTTATCAATTGAAGCAAATAATAGAATCATCGCAACAATCGTCGGTAATATAGTCGCTAAAATCGCATTGACCATTCCAACGTATCCACCCACTCGGTAGCCGATATAACCGGCCATCTTCGTATTAATTGGTCCCGGCATTGTATTGGCCAGGGCTAGAATATCCCCAAATTCTTCCGCACCCATCCAATTAAATCGCTCCACAACTTCTTTGTACATGAGTGGAATAGTCGACGGTCCTCCACCATATCCTAAAATTCCCGAGCGAAAAAAAGCAATAAAAATATCTAGCTGTTTTTTCATGCTACACTCCTTTTTCTGTTCAATGAATAATACTTAGTTTTGCCTTGTTTTTGAAATGGTGGATCGTTCCTCTGCCAAAGCATGTCTTTTTAAAATTAGTCATGCAAGGTCATATGAGGCCACATCAACATCAATCCTCTGGAAACCAATGAAAAATTATTTGCTATCCCTATATTATAGTAGAATAACCACAAAATACATCGAAATATGGTTTTAAGTAAGATGATTTCGCATCTTTATAATGGCCTTGATCCTCTACATGAAACTAGTTTATGTTAAATTCCAATCACCATACAGCTGCCATGCCATCTGTTCTTGACTCACTGCCAGCAACAAGACAACCTGTTTTTTGATCTCGCCAAATGATTTGTCCTCTACCAAAGCTATTTGATTCAGCTTGAATTTTAACTTGATGTCCTTTTCTTTCCAACTCTTGGATAATATGGTGTGGAAAACGATTTTCAAATTCAACAACCTTATCTTTCGTCCATTGCCATCTTGGTGCATCAAGTGCTGCTTGCGGATTTAGACCAAAGTCAATCGTATTCATAATGACTTGAACATGTCCTTGGGGTTGCATGAATCCGCCCATTACACCAAACGGACCGATCGCTTCATTTCCCTTTGTTAAAAACCCAGGAATAATCGTATGATATGTACGTTTCCCACCTTCTAACGCATTCGCATGACTCGGATCAAAGGAGAAATTATGTCCGCGATTTTGTAAAGCAATTCCAGTCCCCGGTACAACTAAACCGGAACCGAATCCCATGTAATTACTTTGAATGAAGGAAACCATATTTCCATCTTTATCAGCCGCTGCTAAATAAACCGTGCCACTACCAGAAGGATCACCCGCTTCAGGAAATTGCGCTTCTTCACCAATCCGTTTCCTCCTTGTCTCGGCATAGGCTTCACTTAATAATTGTTCCGGTGTCACAGGCATTTTATTTTTCTCTGTAACAAATTTCTGACCGTCGCTAAATGCAAGTTTCATAGCTTCAATTTGTTTATGATACATATCAGCGGACTCTTTTTCTTGAAACTCAAAACCTTTTAAAATATTTAATGCTAAAAGTGCAATAATGCCTTGCCCATTCGGCGGAATTTCCCACACATCGTAACCACGATAGTTGACATGAATTGGCTCCACCCATTCCGGTCGGTAATTAGCTAAATCTTCATATGTTAGAAATCCACCTGTTTCCTTGGAGAATGCGGCAATTTTTTCTGCCACCTCACCTTTGTAAAACGACTCGGCATTCGTTTCGGCAATCAATTTCAGTGTCTTTGCATGGTCGGGTGATGCCCAAATTTCACCGACCCGTGGTGCCCTACCTTTTGGTGCAAAGGTTTTAAACCAATACATAAAGGAATCCTCTGTTAATTGGTTTTTAAATTTAGAAAAGGCCCTTTCCCAAAATCTTCCTAAAGTTGGGGAGATAGGATATCCTTCATTCGCATACTCGATTGCAGGTTTTAATACCTCTGTAAGCGGCAATTTGCCAAATTGCGCCGACAGTTCTGCCCAAGTTCCGGGAGCCCCAGGGACAGTCACTGGAATCCATCCATGGGTCGGAATCTCATTAAAGCCCCGTTCTTTTACAGCATCGATGGAAATCGATTTTGGTGCCGGTCCACTTCCATTCAGACCATATAACTTTCCATTTGTCCAGACTAATGCAAATGCATCACCACCAATACCATTCGATGTCGGTTCAACAACAGTCAAACAGGCTGCCGTGGCAATTGCTGCATCAATGGCATTCCCACCTTTTTTTAAAATCTCCAATCCAGCTTGTGCAGCAAGAGGCTGAGATGTAGCAACTATCCCCTTTCTTGCATAGGTAGCATTCCTCGGGATTGAATACGGATTAGACAGATGATTAAATGAGAGCACAAACCTCTCCCCCTTATATTCTGAATTATACTGAATGATACAAACAAATTAGGATTTTGTCAATATTAAGTCATACAAAAATAAAAATTTATATTATTATCTTTATCATTTTAAAAGCTAAAACAAAAAATACCTTACATTTTGTTATTTTTATTCGCTAATATATTTCATTTGGGTTGAGAAACACTTTCTTACATAGGAAATTTTCTGCTATTATATGAAAAAGACTGTTTGAAGGAGATGTTGCAATGAAGTTAGATGATATCGATAAGAAACTATTGAATGAGCTAACGAAAGATGGGCGAATATCCTATGTGGAATTGGCAAAAAAAGTCGGTCTATCCCGTGTTGCTGTAAAAGATCGCATTGAAAGTTTAAAAGAACGGGGAATTATTGAAAAATTTACCGTTGTCATTAATTCTGAAAATGCGGGGAAACAAGTATCCGCATTCTTTGAGGTGGATGTGGAACCAATGCAACTGATTAAAGTAGCTGAAAATTTGGCAGCAAACCCGAATGTCGCCAGTATTTACCAAATGACTGGCCCAAGTACACTTCATATGCATGTTTTAGTTGAGGATTTTAAAATGCTAGAATCATTCATCAATACTGAACTTTATTCTGTTGAGGGGATTACTCGAGTAGAAAGTTCTGTGATTCTCAGGAGATTTAAAAGCAGAAGTGGTTTCAAACTATAATCGAATTCGAAATAAACCCGCTTTATTCAAAACTGTCCCGTGGAATTTTTTGGTCTTTCAATGAATTTATACACATCGATTCATTGAATCCTACCAAAAATAAAAACCAACTCGGACAGTTTTTTTGTTGTTTTATCAAGATTAATAGATTATGCCTTTATTGTTTCTATCATGATATTCCATAACTTTCCATATATCAATTATTCACAATGTGATAGCTAAAAGTTAAATATTTATTATAAATGTATCCGCTTTTTTGTCTTTTCTTTATTTTTGTTAATTCAAACTGTTGACAACCTTTAATTTGTAAACTATTATTGAAACTAATTTAAAATTTTTCAAATGTTATATTAACCTAATTTTTAAGGAGGGGTGGAAGATGGTACAGTTTATTATCAGAAGATTTGCTCAGATGATTCTATTACTCATTGGTATTTCTTTTATAGTTTTCATGAGTATGCATCTTGCCCCGGGCGATCCGGCAACAATCATCGGCGGACCAACAGCAACTAAATCTGATATTGAAGCGATTAGAGCAGATTTGGGATTGAACAAACCTGTGTTAGTCCAATACATTGATTATATGAATGGCCTTATTCATGGTGACCTCGGCTATTCTTACCGGACAGGGCAATCCGTTACAGAAGCAATTACGACCAGATTTCCGATTACAATTAAATTAGCCGTAGCAAGCATGATTGTTGCTATCGTAATTGGAATAACAGCCGGAATCATTTCGGCAAGGAAGCCCAATTCCATGCTTGACTTTGCCAGCACAACTTTTTCGTTGGTCGGTGTCTCAATTCCAAATTTTTGGTTAGGGACAATGTTGATTCTATTATTTTCCGTAAATTTACAATGGTTGCCGATTGGTGGATTAAATTCTCCATTCTATACAACAGAAGGTTTTAAAGAGCTAATTTTACCGGCCATTACCTTAGGGACATCAACAGCAGCTATTATTGCCCGGATGACACGCTCATCTATGTTGGAGGTTGCCCAAGCTGATTACATACGAACTGCGCGTGCCAAAGGGGTCAAGCAGAGAAAGGTTGTTTGGGTTCATTCGTTGCGTAATGCATTGATTCCTGTTTTAACCGTTGCCGGAATTAACTTCGGCGGCTTGTTGGGAGGAACGATCATTACCGAGCAAGTTTTTGCCATCAATGGAATTGGTAGACTAATGATTGAAGGTATTGCTTCTAGAGATTTCCCAATGGTGCAAGGAACTGTTCTACTAGTGGCTGGAATCTTTGTTTTCATTAATTTGATTGTTGACCTTTTATATGCAGCTGTTGATCCAAGAATCAGTTACGACTACTAAGGGGGTGAGCTTTTGGAAAATGAAATAGCATTAGAAAAAAAGGAAGTTAATAGAGAGAAAAAAAGCCGTTTTTTGCTAGATACATGGAAACGTATGTGTAAAAATAAACTGGCTCTTATTGGAATTTTTATTATTCTTATTCAGGTCATTTTAGCAATATTTGCTCCGGTTCTAGTGACCCATGATCCTTACAAACAGGACTTGGCAAGCGCTAAACTAGGTATCGGTACAGCAGGTCACTTTCTTGGAACAGATAACTACGGTAGAGATATGTGGTCAAGACTTGTATACGGTGCACGAATTTCCTTGGTTGTCGGTCTCACCTCGGTCGTACTTGGTTTAATTGGCGGAGTCTTTCTCGGTCTGATTAGTGGATACTTTAAAAAATTAGATGCCATCATTATGCGTATTGTTGATCTTTTATTTGCTTTTCCTGGTACATTGTTGGCCATGCTCATTATTGCTATGTTGGGAACAAGCTTGGTTAATGTTATCATCGCCATTAGCATATGGTCTATTCCGGGTTGTGCACGAATTGTCCGAGGCAGTGTTTTATCGGTCAAAAACCAAGAATATATTTTGGCCATGAAATCAATTGGAGCAAGTCATACACGGATCATTTTTAAACATATATTACCAAACTGTACAGCACCAATTATTATTTTTGCCACAACTAGAATGGCTACAGCAATTCTCTCATGTGCATCTCTTAGTTACCTCGGGTTAGGCGCCCAACCGCCTTCTCCCGAGTGGGGTGCAATGATATCTGCAGGACAAGATTTTATGTGGGAAGCACCACATATGGCAATTTTACCAGGTATTGCGATCATGTTAACCGTCTTCGCATTCAATGTTGTTGGTGACGGTTTACGTGATGCCTTAGATCCAAATATGAAAATTGAATCCTAATCATTACTACTAAAAGGTGAAATAAGAATTTCCCCAAACGATCCTAAGATCATTATCTAGGGACATCACGAAAAGTCCACCCTTTTGATCAAATTTTTTCAGATTGTAGGGGCTAGCCCCCCACAATCTGAACAAATATCTATGAAGTTATCAAAGAACATTATGGATTTGGAAATTACCTTGAAAAAGGATACTAAACATATTATACGAGGAGAAATAGTTATGAGGAAAAATTTATTAAAATCATTGGAAATCTTTTTTATCTTGTTCTTGGTTCTCACAGGTTGCTCCAGCAACAGTAACAACAAAGCAGGTGGATCATCAACTGGCGGGGCAACAGCTCTAGAAATCACATATGCATCAACCGCTGATGTAGCTGGGTTATCCCCGATCGATACGAATGATCAAGCTTCTTCAAATGTCATTGGACAAGTTTATGAAACATTGTTTACCTTAAACCCAAAAACGATGGAACCAGAGCCATTTCTTGCTGAATCCTATAAAAATCCGGATCCGAATACATGGGTTATTAAGCTGAAAAAAGGAATTAAATTCCATGATGGGACAGATTTTAATGCCGAAGCTGTAAAATACACATTTGAACAAATTAAGGATCCGAATCGGGCAGCACCACGAGCTTCTTTATTAGCACCAATTGATTCAATTGAAGTGCAAGATGAATATACAATTGTTATTAAAACGAAAGAGCCATATGGACCGATGCTAGCAGCGCTTGCTCATACAAACGCATCGATTGTTAGTCCAACTGCTGATAAAGAAGGCGATATTAATAAAAGCCCTGTTGGTACAGGTCCATTTAAATTTGTTGAATGGGTACCGGGTGATCATATCACTTTAACACGAAATGATGACTATTGGAGAGATCCAGCAAAACTTAAAACGGTAACATTTAAAGTCGTTCCGGAAGCTTCAACAGCCATCTCTATGTTGCAAACTGGTGATGTCCAATTTATCGATGCAATCCAATCTGATCTCGTATCAAGGGTTAAATCATTAAAAAATGTCAATTTAAAAATTTCTGAAGGTACTCGTGTTTCCTATTTAGGTTTCAACATGGAAAAAGCACCATTCAATGAATTGGCATTTAGACAAGCTGTTGCCTATGGTATTGATCAAGAAGCTTATGTCAAACAACTCAATGGTTTAGGAGAATATAACGAAAGCATTATCGGTCCTAAAATATTTGGGTATGACGAAAAGGCAAAAGATGCTGGCTACCCATATGATCCTGAAAAAGCAAAACAAATTGTGAAAGAACATGGTTATAGTGGTACCACGATTACCATCTTAGTCGGAAATACAGGGAATTATATGAAAATGGCTGAAATTGTTCAATCTCAATTATCCGAAATTGGATTAAAAGTTAAGATTGAGTCAATGGAATGGGGTTCATTCTTGGATGCGGCCAGAGCAGGGAATTTTGAAATGACCTTCTTAGGATGGGCAAATAGTACCGGTGATGGTAGCGAACTTTTATATCCAAACTTGCATTCCGATAATATTGGTTCATCAAACAATGTCCGTTATAACAATCCCGAATTTGACAAACTTGTTGATGAATCCCGGAGTACTGTCGATCAAGAAGTTCGTAAACAGAAGTTGAATGAAGCTAATATTATGGTAATTAAAGAGGCTCCAATGATTGTAATGGAACATGGGATGGTATCAATCGCTTATGATAAAACTGTTTCCGGTTTAACTGTTGATCCTACAGGTTTATGGAATTTATATAATGTTAGTAGAAAGTAGGGAGAGGGAATGAATCACTTACTACAAGTTGAAGACCTGAAAGTAGAATTCCGGACAGCGAAAGAACCCTTAACCGCTGTCCGGTCTATCTCCTTCCATGTGGACAAAGGAGAAACATTATGTATTGTTGGTGAATCCGGATGTGGGAAAAGTATCACTTCTTTATCCATTATGGGACTTCTTCCTCAGAACGGAAATATAGTAGAAGGTTCAATTAAGCTTGGAAATGATGAGTTGGTCGGATTGACCGATGAACAAATGCAATCCTACCGAGGAAATAAAATATCAATGATTTTCCAAGAACCGATGACAGCATTAAACCCGGTTTTTACAATTGGCTACCAGTTACAAGAACCGCTTTTAATCCATAAAAAATTATCAAAAAAGGAAGCAAAGCATGCAAGTATTATGCTTTTAAAAAAGGTAGGTATTCCAAACCCCGAAGAAAAACTCAATCAATATCCTCACCAACTTAGTGGCGGTATGAGGCAAAGAGTCATGATTGCCATTGCGCTTGCTTGTGAACCGTTATTATTAATTGCCGATGAACCAACAACTGCCCTTGATGTGACCATTCAAGCGCAAATATTGGATTTGATTGAAGAATTAAAAGAACAAATGGGCATGGGTGTTATATTTGTAACCCATGATATGGGGGTTGTTGCTGAGATAGCTGATCGTGTAATGGTTATGTATGCTGGTGAAGTTGTAGAGATGAGTGAAGCCCAAGCACTATTTGCAGATCCAAAACATCCATATACACAAGGATTGTTAGCTGCAGTTCCGGATATTGAAGCGGATACCCACGAATTGAACGTTATCCCAGGTTCGATGCCAAATTTAGATGAAAAAATAGAAGGATGTCGCTTCCATCCTCGTTGCCCGTTTGCAACGGATCTTTGTCGACAAAAAAAGCCGCCAACATTTAAACTATCTGGAAATCAAGAGGTAAAATGTTGGCTCCAGGAGGCGAAATTGCACAATGAATCAGCAACCACTACTTGAGATTAAGGGATTAAAAACATTTTATCCAATTAAAAAAGGCATTTTAAAGCGCACAAAAGCCTATGTCAAAGCCGTTAATGATATAGATATCACTATTTATGAGGGGGAAACACTCGGTGTCGTTGGAGAATCCGGTTGTGGCAAGTCAACTCTTGGTCGTACCGTTCTTGGATTGGAAAGAAAAACAGGCGGCAATATCCGCTTTCGTGGTGAAGACATCGGTCATTTATCTGACAGCCAACTTAAAAAATATAAAAAACATATGCAAATGATCTTCCAAGATCCTTTTGCATCACTTGATCCGCGGCAAAGAATCGGTAACGCTTTAGAAGAGGTATTTATTATCCATACAAAGCTGTCGAAAAACGAACGAGTTCAAAGGGTTAAAGAACTATTAGTAGAGGTCGGATTGAAAAAGGAATATTATGATCGTTTTCCACACGAATTCAGTGGCGGTCAGCGGCAAAGAATTGGAATTGCCAGAGCAATCGCACTCAATCCATCCTTTGTCATTTGTGACGAAGCGGTTTCCGCATTGGATGTATCCGTCCAAGCACAAATTATTAAACTATTACTCGAATTGCAAGAAAAGCATCACTTGACATACATGTTCATTTCGCATGATTTAAGTGTCGTCCGTCATATTAGTGACCGCGTATTGGTCATGTACTTGGGTACAACTGCCGAACTTGGTACATCGGATCAAATTTATCAAAATCCTTTGCACCCATACACAAAAGCTTTACTTTCATCAATCCCTCGACCAATCCCAGGGAAAAACAGGGAAAGAATCAAGCTTGAAGGTGAAATCCCAAGTGCAGCCAATTATCCAACCGGTTGCCCATTCCACACTCGTTGTCCATTAGCCACCGAACAGTGCAAAGTAATACGTCCGGAATGGCGAGAAGTTGAAGATGGCCATTTTGTCGCCTGTCATGAAATATAGTATAAATGATTGATAAAAATCAAAAACCCAGGAATGTGGAAAATCGATCATCCCTGGGTTTTTCAAAACGAACCAGTCATTAATTTTAAGACTACAACATGACTTTATAATATTTTATTTTGTCCCAAACAACCGGTCTCCAGCATCTCCCAAGCCCGGGATAATGTACCCTTTTTCATTCAGTCTTTCATCAAGAGCAGCAATGTAAATATCGACATCCGGATGGGCATCTTCCAATGCTTTCAATCCTTCTGGTGCAGCAATTAGACACATGAAAATAATATGTTTTGCCCCTCGTTTTTTCAAACTGTTAATCGCTTCGACAGCTGATCCGCCAGTAGCCAGCATCGGATCCACTACGATGAAGTCGCGATCGTCTATATCTGAAGGAAATTTCACATAATATTCCACTGGTTTTAATGTTTCCGGATCACGGTATAATCCGACATGTCCAACTTTTGCGGCAGGAATTAATTTTAGAATCCCATCAACCATACCCATTCCGGCACGTAAAATTGGAACAACTCCTAGTTTTTTCCCTGATAGTACTTTTGCTTTCGTTCTTGCAACGGGAGTTTCAATCTCGATTTCATCCAAAGGCAGGTCTCTTGTTGCCTCAAAAGCCATTAATGTTGCAATTTCATCAACCAATTCGCGGAATTCTTTGGTCCCGGTTTCCTTTTTTCGGATATATGTAAGCTTATGTTGAATTAATGGATGGTCAAAAACGTAGACTTTTCCCATAGAAAACAGCCCCTTTTCCTTTTTTTATTTTTCCTACATATGGACTCGCTTTATTTTACAAAAAAATACAAAGTTCTACAATTCCATTTCTATCTTATCATATTGATAAAACATCTGTCTTGTTCAGATTAGCACAATTATATGTATAGAGTGAAGGACACCAAAAAAGTGCGAAACACTATATTTAGGTGATTTTTGTGGTTTATCCTATTGTGAGGGTGAACTTATTCAAATTGTTTTTCAGTGGCCCCTATAGGGGGTATCTTTATGTTTCCTGATAAAATATTTCATGAATCCAAAAAATTATTTTATACATATTTATACAATTTAACCAAATAAATTTTCCTATTATAATTGCCAGAATGAAAACAAAGACTGCCAAGAAGGTGGATCTTGTGGACAAAAATTCTGTTTCAATCAGCAAGAACTGTCCAATAGAGTGACTAGAGGACACTGAAAAAGTGCGAAATAAGTTCTCTAGGTACCATGCCTAGAAGGGCTTTTGTTATTAACCATACTATATATTGTAGTCGCAAACTTATTTCGAGTAGTTTTTCAGTAACCCCGAGTGACTATCACGGAACAATGAGGAGCAAATCAGAAGAAACTGTCCAATAGAGCAAGCTATCTCGGACAAAATCAAGAGCTAAATAGGGAAAACTGTCCAATAGACTGGCTATCACGGACAATTTCGGTGCCAGGTGCCTAATCAGTAGAAACAGAGGCTGGCCAAGAAGTCATGGATTCCGACCTTTTAGACAGCCCCTTGAATAGAAGAAGCTATTTCTTAATTTTCAGGATTCGTTTTCATTAATGAATTTACATACAGTGGATGTTTTTCTGTTAAAGCCCGAACACGTCCGCGAGAAGCATCCAAAACTGCTTGATTTTCATAATTTTTCAAGGTTGTTGCAATAATTTTGGCCACTTCGACCATATCTTCTTTTGTAAAACCACGCGAAGTAACTGCTGCCGATCCGAGACGAATACCACTTGTTACATTTGGACTTTCCGGATCGTAAGGAATCGTATTTTTGTTACATGTGATACCGATTTCATCCAATACTTTTTCCGCAACATTTCCGGTTAACCCGAGCGATCGTAAATCAACGAGTAAAAGATGATTATCCGTGCCGCCAGAAACAAGTCTTAACCCTTCTTCCACTAATGTTTCACCAAGTTGTTTGGCATTTGCAACAACGTTTTCAATGTATGTTTTAAAGCCCGGTTGCAATGCTTCACCAAAGGCCACCGCTTTAGCCGCGATGACATGCATCAACGGACCGCCTTGTATACCTGGAAAAATTGCCTTATCGATTTGTTTGGCATATTTTTCTTTACATAGAATCATTCCGCCACGTGGTCCGCGCAAAGTTTTATGTGTGGTCGTCGTGACAAAATCTGCATAAGGAACCGGATTTGGATGAAGACCGACCGCAATAAGACCAGCAATATGAGCCATATCCACCATGAAATAGGCACCGACTTCATCCGCAATTTCGCGAAACTTCTTAAAATCGATAACCCGCGGATAAGCACTGGCACCGGCGACAATTAATTTTGGTTTATAGGTACGAGCTTTTTCTAACACATCGTTATAGTCAATTATTTCAGTTTTTTCATCGACACCATAATCGACAAAATGATATTGTTTCCCACTAAAATTTACCTGACTACCATGTGTAAGATGACCTCCGTGGGAAAGATTCATCCCAAGAACCGTATCACCCGGTTGTAAGACAGAAAAATAGACAGCCATGTTTGCTTGTGCTCCGGAATGTGGTTGAACATTGGCATGTTCCGCTTCAAAAATTTGCTTCGCCCTCTCCCTCGCTAGGTTTTCCACAACATCAACATATTCACAACCACCATAATACCGTTTCCCTGGATATCCTTCCGCATATTTGTTAGTTAAAACGGAGCCTTGGGCTTCCATAACCGCTTCAGAAACAAAATTTTCAGAAGCAATTAACTCAATTTTGTTTTGTTGTCTTTTTAACTCATCCTGAATCGCTTGAAAAACAGTCGGGTCTTGCTTAGCAATATGACTCATTTTCTTTATCCCCCTCCAGTTATTTTCGATTTGCTATTTAGTGATTCCATTTTTCACCATTTGCAAATAATATAAATTATACCTAAAAAGGATTTATGGAATATATTTAAGCAAAGGTTTTTAGAAATACACGTTTTTGGCAGTTAATCAAGATATGTACATATTACGAAATTAAAAAAAGTTTGAATGCTCTATTATTGTATCATGTTTTTTGATATTCGGAAACAATCTATTTTTTACAGAAATTCTCCATTGAACGTTCGTGTTTAGAAAAATATTTTAAAAGGGTCACTGCTCTTTAGGAAAAAAAATATTCCACAAAGGACAGGACCCTGTTTTGAAGGTTATTTATGTTTAACAAGTGGAATCGTCACAATTTAATTGGTATACGGCCCTTTCTCCACCAATTAATTTCGGCCTTGTTTTTGCAAGGGTGACATGTGCACTGCCAATTTGATTTATCGAAACTCGTACCGGAACAGCGACGTGTTTCAAGTGCATCCCTATAAAAGTATCCCCGATATCAATTCCAAAATCCGCATTTATCTGTTCAACAACGACCGGATCGGAACATTGCTGGTAAGCATAGGCTGCCATTGACCCACCTGCTTTGGGAACGGGGACAACGGAAACTTCCTCCAACCCATGACGTTCCACTAGCGATCGTTCGACAACCAATGCCCGATTTAAGTGCTCACAACATTGGAAGGCAAGGCTGATCCCAGTCGAGTCGGCAAATCGTTTGCATTCTTGATAAATCATTTCTGCTACATCGACCGATCCTTTCGTGCCAATGGTTTTCCCGATGATTTCAGAGGTTGAGCAGCCTACGACAAGAATTTGATTCTTTTTTGCATTAATTTTCAAAGTAAACTCTGAAAAAATTTGTTTGGCCTCTTCCCTCCATTGTTCCATCCGTTCCACTTTTTAGTTCACCTCGTACTTTTCATATATACGAACTTACATTCCTGCACATGGTTTCCATGTAAATGTAAAAAAGTTCACTTAATAATCTCGATGATGTGTAATTTCGGTCATATCTTATTTTCATATTCATCAATTTTACCGATTCGTCTTTTATGTCTTCCTCCGAGAAATTCAGTTGTTAACCATGTTTTTGCAATCTCACGGGCCAGTCCCGGGCCGATAACCCGTTCACCCATTGCCAAAATATTTGTATCATTATGTTCACGTGTTGCTTTTGCACTAAAAACATCATGACAAAGCGCACAGCGGATGCCTTTAACTTTATTGGCAGCAATACTCATACCAATTCCTGTTCCACAAATGAGGATGGCTCGATCAAATTCACCATTTGCTACTTTTTCTGCAACAGGTAAGGCATAGTCCGGGTAATCAACCGATGTTTCACAATCGCAACCGAAATCTTCATATTCAATTCCAAGCTCTTCCAATAAACTTACAATTTCACCTTTTAGATGGACACCGCCATGATCTGCTGCTACTGCTACCTTCATCCTTATCACCTCTATATATTTGTGTATATACCTTCCTAGTATGATTCTTTATCTTTATTTTATCACAATCGAAAAGTTACAGCATACTTACAGGCTTGGAACCGTGGAACTTGAAAAACGTAGAAGACTTTGATCGATTTTACGAGGCAACTGAAAACATGCAAATCAATCTGGGTGAACCCCTTATTAAGGTGTGAAAGCGAACTTCCTCAGATTGTTTTTTGGTGGCCTCCTATTTTACCATTTTTATACCTTTTGAAAAAATGCGTAGAAATGATGGATTGTATACAAAAACTTTTAGTCGTAATTTTGGTTTTTTATGAAAAAAAGGTGCTGTCCGGAAAGTCCATTTTCGACTTTTGGATGCCCCTTTCATATTTTAAAAGTTTCTAATCACTACTTTTAGCCACTGCCGGCAGTTTTGTTCGATTACATCTATTATTATAAAAATTACGCGGCCTTAAATTGTGTTATTGTTTCCTTTAATTGGTTGGCCAGTTCTTTTAGTTCGACTGCAATTTTCTCTACATTAGCGATCATAGATGTTTGTTCCTGGGTGGAAGCGGCTACTTCCTCAGCACCTGCAGAGGTCTCTTCGGCAATGGCTGAAACTTCCTGAGATTGGATTGATGTATTGTGAATACTTGTCATTTGTTGGTCAACTAATAGGGAAATGTTTTTCACAGCATCCGCGACTTGGTAAATCTTTGCTGTCATATTTTCCATCATTTGATTTGTACTGGCTCCTTTAGCTACTTTTTGATTGACGGATTCGACTTGACTGGAAATTTGGTTTAGCACTTGTTTCACTTCAATTTGAATATTATTTAAAAGTTCGGAAATTCCATTAACCGCTTTGGCGCTCTCATCTGCTAAATTCCGAACTTCTTCTGCAACAACCGCAAAACCTCGGCCGTGTTCGCCGGCACGTGCAGCTTCAATTGAGGCATTCAGTGCCAACAAGTTTGTCTGGTTGGCAATATCCCCGACCAGTTGAATGATTTGTTCCACCTGTTCCGCATTTTTAGCCAAGCGATTTACTGATTCCAACGATTCTCTATTAGCCAGAGCTATGTCTTCAATACCAGTAATGAGTGTAGAAATTGCTTGTCTACTTTTTTGCAAAACCTCAATCATTTCATTCGATTCTTGTTCAGAGTTTTTCGCTTTTGACTGCACTTCCATCGCTATTTTTATAACATCTTCAATTGATTCAGCCGTATTTTGAATTGAATCAGCGGAATTTTCTGCACCCTTAGATATTTCTGTAATGGTCATTGCAATATTTTCGGCTTGTTCCGTTGCCTTCTTTGATTCTTGTGAAATTAAAAGTACTTTTTCATTGGTTTCAGAAAAATTTTTCTCAATCTGCCCAACCATTTTGCGCATATTTTCAAGCATATAATTAAACGCTAATCCAACCGCCCGAATCTCATCATCTGATTTGGAAACCTTTACATCCTGCCTAATATCTCCACTTGCCGCTTTCATAGCAGCCTGCTCTAAATCTTTTAACGGACGGACCAAAAAGAATGCCACAAAAAAGGCTAATATACCTGACCAAATAATTCCGAGAGTTAATGTTCCGATTGTGAATACAACCTGATTAATGATATTTTTAAAGAATAATGGATAAAGAATATAAATAAAAAAAGCACTTGTTGAGTAAGTTATTAATGCAAGTAATGTTGTGAACCAGACTAGCTTTTTACGGAGACTAAATTTATATTTTTTTCCGTTCATTTTCTCCTCCCCTTTAAAATACATTGCTTTTTAAATCTTGCAGTTATTTTGCAAACCTAATCCAATTTTTCCCCTAGTTTTGTAATTAAGTCATATAATTCCTCGAACGTACGTCGATATGTATCAATAGAGCCACCATACGGATCAATGACATCCATTCCATCTGCCTTAACATATTCTTTTAAAGAAAAAACTTTATATCGTAAATCAGGATATTGACTAAAGATATAGTCTTTGTGGGATTTCGTCATCGTCAAAATAAGATCGGCCCAATCGCCAACTTCCTTTGTAAATGGAGTGGATTGGTGTTGGTGGACTATGTTATTTTCTTGTAATACTTCCTTTGCAAATGGTGAAATAGTGGATCCTTGTACAGTAAAAAGGCCTGCTGATTTAACTTCCAAGTTTTTATCCAGCTTTCTAGCAATCGCCTCTGCCATCGGACTTCTACATGTATTCCCTGTACAAATAAATAATATTTTTTTCATATCCAATCCCCACCTATTTTATTATCCAATGGTTTTAAGTTTCAAAAATCAAGGGTTTATTAGTCATACGAGGCAACTGAAAAACTATTCGAATGAGTCCAGTTTAACAATATATAGTAGGATAAACCATGAAAATACATCTAAATAGGGCGTTTGGCAAGATTATTTACAGTGGCCTCTTGTCCATTTTGTTCCCTTCACCCTTGTTACACCATACGTAGTAAACCATTGGTGTGTTTGGCAAGGGCAAACGTGGGGGCTTTCCTTAAGCATTACCACAAGAAAATTCATATCTCGATTGTTCTTTATAGGACTTTTGACTCTACCTTTATTATACGAGAATGGTGTTCATATTAAAAGTATTTTGTAGGAATGCCGTACATTTCATATTTAAAACGGAAAGATTAATTTAATACCAAAAAATAATAGAATGGAGCCACCAAAAGCTTCACTGTATTGACCAATAATTCCTTTCATTTTACGTCCTAGCAATAGTCCGGCCCATGTTAATACAGTTGAAAAAAAGCCGAATAACGTAATTGCAGTTAGTGTCTCGGCACCGAAAATTCCCAGTGTTAATCCTAAAGAAAAACTATCCAAACTGACACTTATGGCAAATAAAAATAAGCCGAACCCAGACGGTTTAAAACTTCCTTTTTCATTATTTTTAAAGCCAGACAAAAACATATGAAATCCGATCAGGATCAATAATATCCCACCGGCATACGTGGCAAGTGTTCCAAATTGTTCGGATAAAAAATTTCCAGTCAGCATTCCAAAAAGTGGCATCCAGACATGAAATAAACCGACTGTCAGACCAATTTTGACAATTTGTTTTAACCGTATTGGAGCCATTCCCATACCTAAGCTAACCGAGAATGCATCCATCCCCAAAGCAAAAGCCATCAATGACAGTGTAAATACTTCACCTTTAACAGTAAACATGTGATTCCCCCTACCCAGAATGTACTCATGGACTAGCTTTTATAAACATATGCGGGTTTTTCGGGGATTAGACATGCTTTTGCTTTTCATCGCGACCTTCTCTTGGAAAAACTAGCTCTGATTTCGTATGACCACTGAAAAACGTGTAAAATCGTTCGCTTTATAAATATAGGTAGGCTAAATTTCTCTCCAGGTAGGCTAAATCTCTCTCCAGGTAGGCTAAATCATGATCATACATCTCCGTATGGTGTTTATTAACAAGATTCTCTCGCACTTTTTCAGTGACCTTGGTTTTTCGATTCAAAATGTCGACAAGAACGGGTTTCGCCGACAAAAATGCGGGTTTTCCAGTTCAATGTGTCGACGAGAATCATTCGGGGTCACTGAAAAACTACTTGAAATAAGTTCACGAACACAATATATAGTATGGTAAATCACAAAATCACTCCTCGACATGGTGGCAAGAGCAATTATTTCACACTTTTTCAGTGGTCTCGAATCCTACTATTGGACAGTTTTGGTGGAATAACTCATGATAATGTCCGAGAGATGCTCCTTATTGGACAATTTTGACTGAATAATGCTTCAAAATGTCCGAGAGAGGCGCTCTATTAGACAGTTCTTACTAAAAAACTCACGAAAATGTCCGCGAGAGGCCATTCTATTGGACAGTTCTTACTGATAAGCTCTCCAAACTGTCCGCGAGAGCCGTTCTATTAGACAGTTCTTACTGAATAACTCACGAAATTGTCCGAGAGAGGCGCTCTATTAGACAGTTCTTACTGAATAACTCACGAAAATGTCCACGAGAGGCCATTCTATTGGACAGTTCTTACTGATAAGCTCTCCAAAATGTCCGAGAGAGCCGCTCTATTAGACAGTTCTTACTGATAAGCTCTCCAAACTGTCCGCGAGAGCCGCTCTATTGGACAGTTCTTACTGAATAATGCTCCAAAATGTCCGCGAGAGGCCATTCTATTAGACAGTTCTTACTGAATAATGCTCCAATCTGTCCGCAAGAGGCCATTCTATTGGACAGTTCTTACTGAATAATGCTCTAAACTGTCCGCGAGAAGCCATTCTATTGGACAGTTCTTACTGAATAACTCACGAAATTGTCCGCGAGAAGCACCCTATTGGACAATTTTGACTGAATAATGCTCCAAACTGTCCGAGAGAGGCCCTCTATTGGACAGTTCTTACTGAATAACTCACGAAATTGTCCGCGAGAGGCACTCTATTGGACAGTTCTTATTGAATAATGCACGAAAATGTCCGAGAGAAGCCATTCTATTGGACAGTTCTTACTGATAAGCTCTCCAAAATGTCCGAGAGAGCCGCTCTATTGGACAGTTCTTACTGAATAATGCTCCAAAATGTCCGCGAGAAGCCATTCTATTAGACAGTTCTTACTGAAAAGCTCTCGAAACTGTCCGCGAGAAGCCTCCTATTGGACAGTTCTTACTGAATAACTCACGAAATTGTCCGAGAGAGGCCATTCTATTGGACAGTTCTTACTGAATAATGCTCTAAACTGTCCGAGAGAAGCCATTCTATTAGACAGTTCTTACTGAATAACTCACGAAATTGTCCGAGAGAGGCCCTCTATTGGACAGTTCTTACTAAATAATGCTCCAAAATGTCCGCGAGAGCCGCTCTATTGGACAGTTCTTATTGAATAATGTACGAAAATGTCCGCGAGAGGCCCTCTATTGGACAGTTCTTACTGAATAACTCACGAAAATGTCCACGAGAGGCACCCTATTTTATTAAAAAACTCGCCATTTTGTCTATGAGAACCACTTGAGGCCACTGATAAAGTCCGTATATAGAAAAATAGAAGCCAATTACTTATTAATGTGTAGACAATTGACTTCTTTGATTTACTATATATTGACAATGCGCTCATTCATTACTAAAAGCAATTACTTTTTCAGTGACCCCGAACCACGCTTTTAGATAACTTCGACAGAAAACGTGCTCATACGATCCATAAGAGTGATCAGCGGTTTGAAGCGTGTTCTTTAATTATTCGATGACCGGCTGCTTTCAATAAGCGGTTCATAATTGCCACACCGATTCCTTCATGGGGAAAGACTTCTCCGTAAATAATATCTAATTTTTCTTGGTCAAAATGGCGTAATGCATCGTATAAATTATGAGCCACTGTGGATAATTGCTCTCTTTGTCCACAACTGATAACCATATCGGCTTGATATATATTTACCCGTTCATCCGTTGTCAATATGCCGACTCGCTTACCCATTTTTCTCATAGAATCCACCGTTTCTTGTAAAAAAGACGGGCAACCCTCCACAAGATACATAGGTGCAGCCGGTGCATAATGTGTATATTTCATCCCTGGTGATTTCGGTTTTTCCACCTCTTCCTTAATTTGTCGGTCCATGCCTACCGAGCCGATAATCCGCTCAATCTCCTCTCTTGTTGTACCACCCGGACGCAAAATAACCGGAATGGGTTCTGTACAGTCTATGACTGTTGATTCCACACCAACTCCAGTTTCACCTCCATCAACAATCCCGGCAATTTTCCCATTTAGATCCTTATACACATGTTGAAATTTCGTAGGACTTGGTTTACCAGAAAGATTGGCACTTGGAGCAGCAATCGGTAACCCGGACGTTTCAATTAACGCTAAGGCTACAGGATGGTTCGGCATACGAATTGCTACTGTTGGGAGTCCTGCCGTTACCTTGTTTGATAAAATTCCTTGTTTTACTTTTAAGATTACTGTTAGCGGACCAGGCCAAAATGCGTTCATCAACTTCTTTGCTTTATCCGGTATTTCTTCCACATATTTATCCACATCATCCATCTTACCTATATGAACAATTAGTGGATTATCACTTGGCCTGCCTTTTGCTTCATATATTTTATTGACAGCTTCATCGCTTAATGCATTTGCCCCTAAACCATACACCGTTTCTGTCGGAAAGGCTACCACTTCATTTTTTTGTAATACCTCTCCTGCTTCTATTATCTGTGGATATGTGTATAATTTCTCCACAGTTTTATCCACAGTCCATATTTTTGTTAACATATTCTTCGCCTTCTTTATTTAATATTATCATCCACAAAATACGAATGAAACTCCATAAATATTATAAAACTATCCACAAAACTGTGGATAAACTTGTTAAAAATGTGGATAAATATATCCGTAAATATCCATTTATCCACATACTAGCACTGCTTAACTTGAACTTCTTTTATAAGTATAGGAAAAAAGAGCAAAAAATAAAAGGTAAAGAACGAACAATCATTCACATTAAACGCGCTTACAACATTTTTTAAATGGCAATGAATAAGATTCATAGATTTGGTCAACAATGATTTACTGGAGGGAGAGGAATACGATGAGACAAAAAACGGCACACGCAATTGCATTCTTTTTCGTATTGGTTACAATGGCCAGTATGTTTAGTTTATATTTACCAAAAAGCTATGCACAAGAGGAAGATGTAGTGGTTATCCCCAATGAAGCCATTCGACTGCGCATTTTAGCAAATAGTAATTCCGAACAAGATCAAGAGATTAAAAGAACAGTTCGAAATCGAGTAAATGCCCAAATTACCGAGTGGGTTCGTGACTTAACTTCCATAGAAGCGGCAAGGGAAAAAATCATTGCAAATTTAGATACCCTTGAGGTAACAGCAAAAGAGGTATTGGAAGAAAAAGGGGTCAATCAGAAAGTTCAAATTCGTTTTGGTGAAGTAGACTTTCCGACAAAACTGTATGGTCATTTTCTTTATCCGGCAGGAAAATATGAAGCAGTCTTAATAACGCTTGGGGAAGGGGCCGGAGCAAATTGGTGGTGTGTCTTGTTCCCACCGCTTTGTTTCTTAGATTTTTCAAGCGGAACTGCGGTGAGTGAAGAGGTCGATGATAAAGAAAAAAATGGTTCAGATGATACGAAAATCGATCAAACTACATATAAAGAAACTGACGTTACAGCAAAATCAAATTCAGATGATGATTCAAACGAACAACTATATGTGGAAGAAAATGAAGAAGATGTAGAAGTAAAATTCTTTTTAGTAGAATTCATCGAAAATATTATTGATTTATTTAAATAAGGTAAGCTTTTGGAAAACCGTATGGTAAAAGCTAGTCGTTTCCAAAATGCTTACCTTTTTAATCATTAAGTATAAAAACCGGCTAACCAATAAAACCATATACCATTCGCTCTTTGCCATTGATATCATTCACAATTTCTATATCTATAAGAGGGAATGGTTCGCGGAGCAATTCCATAATTGCTTTTCCCTGGCCGCTACCGATCTCAAAACCAATCAACACCCTTTCTTTGATAACATATGGCAGTTGTTGAATAATTTTTCGATAAAAATACAAACCATCTAGCCCGCCAAACAAAGCAGAAGGCGGCTCATGATCTTTGACAACTGTTGATAAGCTTCCACGATCACTGAGCGGAATATATGGTGGATTCGAAACAATGATGTTAAACCGTTTTTTCCCAATAAACGGTTCTAACAAATCCCCTTCAACGAACTGAATATCTGCACCGAGCCTTTTCGCATTTTCCTCAGCTATAACCAATGCTCCTTTTGATACATCGGAGGCTATGATACTCAATTCCGGCATTTCCAACTTTAAAGTTATCGCAATGGACCCGCTCCCCGTTCCAATATCAATACAATCCAATCGTTGGCAGGTTCCAAAATATCTTTTCGTTCTTTCCAGCAATCCTATGACCAATTCTTCGGTTTCAGGACGGGGAATTAATACATCCGGATTTACTACAAATTGCCTACCAAAAAAATCCTCATAACCAATCAAATATTGAATTGGAATCCCATCAACATGTTGATAAATCAATTTTTGGAAAGCAAGCCACTCAGATTTGCTCAATTTTTCCCGTAAATTTAATAATAATTCGGTACGGTCCATCTGTAATACATGACGAAGAGCGAGTTCTGACACATTATTATCCCGATCATGTTCTGTTAAAAAAGAAGAAGCCCAGTTGAGAGCTTCAAAAATATATTTTTCATCAGCTTGCTTCATTTTTTAATCTTTCCGCCTGTTCATTTAAAATTAATGTTTCAATAATTTCCTCTAATTTACCTTCCAAAATTTGATCGAGTTTTTGGATAGTCAAACCAATTCGATGGTCCGTAACACGGTTTTGCGGAAAATTATAAGTACGAATTCGCTCTGAGCGATCGCCTGTTCCGACGGCAGACTTCCTGTTTGCATCATATTCGGCTTGCGCTTCTTGTTGGTATTTATCATATATCCGGGCACGTAATACCTTCAAGGCCTTTTCTCGGTTTTTAATTTGTGACCGCTCATCTTGGCAAGTTACAACAATGCCAGTTGGGATATGCGTTAAACGGACTGCTGACATCGTCGTGTTAACACTTTGTCCACCTGCACCTGTTGAAGCAAATGTATCAAAGCGAATATCTTTTTCATTTATTTCCACATCGACATCTTCCATTTCTGGTAGAACTGCGACAGTAGCCGTCGATGTATGAATACGTCCGCCAGATTCCGTTGTCGGCACGCGTTGCACACGATGGGCGCCATTTTCATATTTTAATTTCGAATAGGCACCATGGCCATTAATCATAAAAATAATTTCTTTATAGCCACCTAAACCGGTGGAATTTGCTTCAATAACGTCGATTTTCCAACCTTGGCTTTCAGCATAACGACTGTACATGCGGAATAGGTCTCCAGCAAATAACGCCGCTTCTTCACCACCAGCTGCACCACGAATTTCCATAATGACATTTTTATCATCATTTGGGTCTTTTGGAATCAATAAAACTTTTAATTGTTCCTCTAGTTGTTCAGCACGTTCCTCGAGGCTGGCAACCTCTTCTTTTACCATCTCCCGCATTTCTGCATCCAGTTTATCTTCCAACAACAATTTTGCATCTTGGAGTTCTTCTATTACCTTTTTATATTCGCGATAGGTTTGCACAGTTTCCTGAATATCTGACTGTTCTTTTGAATACTCCCGCAGTTTCTTCGGATCACTAACTATATCCGGATCACTAAGTAATTCATTTAATTTATCATAACGATCCTCTACTGCTGCTAATCGATCAAACATCGACATCCGTTACTTCACCCCTTCCATACATTTTTATCGGTTGCGCACTTAATCTTTCCCTTGGGAAATCCGGGATTTCATGATGATGACGACAACGTGGCTCATAACTTTCTTCTGCTCCCACCATAATGACCGGATCATAGTAAGATGCCGGCTTTCCATTAATTAACCGTTGTGTACGACTGGCAGGTGAACCGCAAATAGTACAAACGGCCTGCAATTTAGTTAATTGTTCAGCAATACTTAACAACTTCGGCATTGGTCCAAAAGGTTCCCCGCGAAAATCTAAATCGAGCCCTGCTACGATGACCCGGTAGCCCTGATTAGCTAATTCCTGAACAATGTCTACAATTGGATCAGCAAAAAATTGTACTTCATCAATGGCGACCACATCGGTATCTTTTGTTATATATTCAAATATATCATCAGCATCACTCACCGGATGAGCATGAATGGCATCCCCGTTATGGGAAACAACTTCTATTTTACTATAGCGATTATCTAATTTTGGTTTGAAAACTTCTACATTTTGTTTGGCAAACTGACAGCGCCGGACTCTTCGTATTAATTCCTCGGATTTTCCTGAAAACATGCTGCCACAAATGACCTCTACCCATCCTGATTGCTTCATTACATACATGCTGATTGCTGCTCCTTCCATCACAATTGACGCGTCTATTTCTTATTATTGGTTCCCAATCTATATAATAATCGATACATTTCTTGATGGAAACCCCTTTTTTCAAACATTCGAGCGAAAGTATACATCTCTAACAAAATTGCCCATTCGACGTAGTTGGAAATATCAGTTAAAGTATATGTGCGTAAGGAAAACTTTAGGGAAATATATCACAGTCGAAAAAGTTTTATATGTTTTCACTGAACGATCGCCTTTCACTTCCCTTAAATACTTTAACGCCCAAGTTTTCTTTACTTTATCCCACATTAACGGTGAGTCAAGGACGGCCGCCTATAAACTATTTGAATAAGTCCACTTTCAGATCTATCGTTTATCGAGGTTATTTGGCATATTTTCAGTAGCATCAAGTCAAGACCCCACCTTGCAGACTCTAGATAACAAAAAGCATAGATGAGAGATGAAAAACCCCGCTAATGGAAGTTTCACTTTATTAAAGTATAAAAAAACAGGCAAGTGATCGGAACTTCTTGCCTGTTTTATATCCGTACGATTCAGCCACATAAATGAACCAAACCATTTATTATTTAAGACCGTATTTTTTGTTAAAGCGCTCAATACGACCATCTGCAGTAGCAAATTTTTGACGGCCAGTATAGAACGGGTGACATTCAGAACAAACTTCTACACGTACTTCATCTTTTACTGATCCACTTTCAAATTCATTACCGCATGCACATTTTACCATAACGCGTTTATAATTTGGATGGATTCCTGCTTTCATCCTATTTCACTCCTTTTGCCCTGAATCATTCTGAAACAGAGTTATTTCTCACCATAAAAGGTATCATTTAAAAAACACTGTTATTATTATAGCAAGGCAATCCCTAAAAAGCAATAACCGTTTACCTGTAAAACAATACCATTTGATCTTTATACTTAAAATTTCACCTACTATGATAATGCCTATTTTAAAACTTTTATAGTGATGAAAAAATTTCTATGATAATGCTCGTTTCGAAACGCCATTATATTTTAATTCATCAGTTAATGCTGTAATAAATTCCTCATTTGTTTTCGATTGCTGTAATCTTCTTATAAACTTTTCGGCAAAATCAGATGTATCGGATAATGATTTGCGAAGTGCCCATAAGATTTCTAGTTGGGATTTCGGCAATAATAATTCTTCCTTTCTTGTGCCGGATCGTCGAATATCAATTGCTGGGAAGATTCTTCTTTCCGCGAGTGCCCGGTCTAGATGAAGCTCCATATTACCAGTTCCTTTGAATTCCTCGTAAATAACATCATCCATACGAGAACCGGTATCGATTAATGCCGTTGCCAAAATAGTTAAACTACCACCCTCTTCGATATTCCGAGCGGCACCAAAAAATCGTTTTGGACGATGGAATGCTGCCGGGTCAATTCCCCCAGAAAGTGTCCGTCCACTTGGCGGAATCACTAAGTTATAGGCACGAGCAAGTCTTGTGATACTATCCAGCAAAATAATAACGTCTCTTTTATGTTCAACCAAGCGCATGGCTCGATCAAGTACAAGCTCAGCAACCTTAATATGATTTTCCGGCACTTCATCAAAGGTAGAGCTGACGACTTCTGCTTTTACTGAGCGCTCAATATCGGTTACTTCTTCTGGTCGTTCGTCAATCAGTAAAACGATCAATTCTGCTTCCGGATGATTCCTTGTAATACTATTAGCAATTTGTTTTAATAGAACGGTTTTCCCTGCTTTAGGCGGAGCCACTATCAAACCCCGTTGTCCAAATCCAACCGGTGTCACTAAGTCCATAATCCGTGTCGATAAGATCTGAGGTTCGGTTTCTAACTTAATTTGCCGGTCCGGATATAGCGGAGTAAGTGCCGGGAAATGAACACGTTCTTTGGCAGTCTCGGGATTTTCACCATTTACCGCTTCTACATGTAAAAGTCCAAAATACCGTTCATTTTCCTTTGGCGGTCGTACTTTTCCGGATACTTTATCCCCATTTCTAAGATCAAAACGGCGAATTTGCGAGGCTGAAATATATATGTCTTCTGAGCTTGGCGTATAATTGATTGGACGCAAAAAACCAAAGCCCTCTGACTGAATAATGTCCAAAACACCTTCCATGAAAAAGAATCCTTCTTGTTCTGCACGTGCCTTTAGAATCGAAAAAATCAGTTCTTTTTTGGTCAATTTACTGTAATATGAAACTTGATACTTCCGTGCAAGCTCGTACAACTCTTTCAGTTTCATATTCTCCAACTGAGCAATATTTACATTTACATTTATTTCTTCCAAAATTTACACCACGCTTTTTCAAATTTACATTGAATATTTATTGATTTCTGTCTATTCATAAATAGGGTTGTTCTTTTGAAGGGAATAAAGAAGTGATGATTTGGTAAGCTGTTGGGGCAGCTTGTTTACTTCTTCATAGAATTATTGGTATACAAAGGGAATTTATTTTCTCTATTGTTTGGCAAAGAGTCCAAAATTATATTACCATATTCTTTTAAGAAGCTAAAGTACTAATATGCCTTAAATAGGAAAAATTTTTTTACTTTTTTTGACAAAGTTCTTCAAAGTACCCAACCATGGATTGATTTACATGATTGGGATTTGGCACAGATTCCAGTGAAGCAAATTAAGATGCGTTTTATTCATACTTATTCAACTGCAGTGTCTACATTTTGTAAATCCAATCTTTTTATATGCAGAAAAGTTTATGACTGCTACAAGCATTTGAAAAATTATTCGAATAAGGTTCACGCCTACATGATATAGTAGGACTAACAATAAATACATCTAAAGCATCATTGTTTAGCACCTTTTCAGTGGCCTCACTGCTACGGTCGAAACAGTTTTAAACTCACTATTGCATCACAAGGTCCGGTTTTTTCTTAAAACTATGTCTTCCATCAATGAATCGAACGGTTCCTGACTTTGCCCTCATGACGACAGAATGGGTTAACCCGTAAGCACCTTTTAATTGAACACCTTTGAGCAATTCTCCATCAGTTATACCTGTTGCTGCAAAAATTGCATCATCCCCGCAAACTAAATCATTCATTCGTAATGTCTTGTTATAATCGACACCCATTTTTTTACATCTTTCAACCTCTTGATCATTTTGCGGCTGGAGTCGACCTTGTAATTCTCCGCCCAGACATTTCAAAGCAACCGCAGCAATAACTCCTTCCGGTGCTCCGCCAATTCCAAATAGGATATCTACACCAGTATGATCAAACGCTGTATTAATCGCTGCGGCAACATCTCCTTCATTAATTAGTTTAATTCGTGCACCGGCTTCCCTGATTTCGTGGATAATTTTTTCATGACGCGGTCGATTCAAAATAGTTGCAACAACATCTTCAATATCTTTATTTTTTGCTTTTGCTACCGCCCGTAGATTGTCGATAACTGGTGCATTAATATCGATTTGTCCGACAGCTTCGGGACCAACGGCAATTTTATCCATATACATGTCGGGCGCATGTAACAAATTTCCCTCATCGGCAATGGCAAGAACCGCAAGTGCATTCCAACTCCCTGAAGCTACGATATTTGTTCCCTCAATTGGATCAACAGCAATATCAACACACGGTCCATTTCCTGTACCAAGTTTCTCACCTATATAAAGCATTGGGGCCTCATCCATCTCCCCTTCACCAATAACTACGGTTCCTTTCATAGGGACTGTGTTTAAAACTTGTCGCATTGCTTGAGTTGCAGCATCATCGGCTTCATTTTTCTTTCCCCGCCCCATCCATCTAGCTGATTGTAAGGCGGCAGCTTCCGTCACTCGAACTAATTCCATTGACAAACTTCTTTCCATCCGGTAATCCCCCTGAAAACTATTTTTAATGAATAACATATGTCCAATATATTATAACACATTTTTTATTTTGTAGGGCACAATGAAAAAATTATTGAGAAGAATAAGGGGATATGCCTGGCGAAGGTTTATTAATAAAATGCAAAAACCCGTGTAATCGGGTTTTGTCGCACGATATTCTTCCTGATTTAGTTTAAAGAAAAGTTGTCAATTGTGTAGGTCATGATGTCAAGCGACTGCTAAGTGAAGGGAGAATAGGGGTTCAAACGACCATATTTTTTTAAGTAGCACGTGGTCAGTCACCTTTTCTATTCACCTCGGTCAACCTCTAGCTTGATAAACATCAAGAATTTTTTACCTGTTCCATTTCTTCTTCCGTCAACGTTTCACGCCAAATGTTGGCTCCTAAACCTTGGAATTTTTCGACTACATGACTGTATCCGCGATCAATATGTTCAACACCGGTTATTTCCGTTAACCCTCGTGCCATTAAACCGGCTATTAAAAGTGATGCACCAGCCCGTAAATCCGTCGCTTTTACTTTTGCTCCGTTTAATTGAACCGGTCCAGTAATAATCGCCGATCTGCCCTCCACTTTAATATTTGCGTTCATTCTTCTTAATTCGTCGATATGTTTGAATCGGGCAGAATAGATCGTATCTGTCACCACACTCGTTCCTTCCGCATTGGTCAATAACGCTGTCATCGGCTGCTGAAGATCGGTAGGGAATCCGGGATATACCAAGGTCTTAACATCAGCGGCAACAAGCTTTTTTGCTCTTGAGATATAGACTTGATCATCGGATGTTTCAACAGACACACCCATTTCTTTTAATTTCGCAATTAGCGGTTCCAGATGATATGGAATAACATTATCGACAAGAACCCCATTGCCCATTGCCGAGGCTAAAATCATATATGTACCCGCCTCAATACGATCAGGAATAATTGTATGTCGGCATCCGTGTAAATGATCTACTCCTTCAATCCGGATAATATCGGTACCGGCACCTTTAATTTTGGCCCCCATATTGTTTAACAATGTAGCGACATCAATAATTTCTGGTTCTTTTGCAGCATTTTCAATTACTGTCTTTCCTTTTGCACGAACTGCTGCCAACATAATATTGATCGTCGCTCCGACACTTACTACATCAAGATAAATGCGTGCTCCTTTCAATTCATCAGCACGTAAATAGATAGCGCCCTGTTCATTCGTTACTGTTGCACCAAGAGCTTCGAAACCCTTAATATGTTGATCAATTGGACGGGGACCTAAATGACAGCCGCCCGGTAAACCAATGACAGCTTTTTTGAAACGTCCGAGCATGGCACCCATTAAATAATAGGAAGCGCGCAGTTTTTTCACCTTGCCATTCGGGAGCGGCATTGATGTCATCATTGATGGATCTATTGTTATATCTCGATCTTCTAAGTGTACAACACCACCGATTTCCTCTAATAATTTTTTCAAGATTTCAACATCTGAAATTTCCGGTAATCCTTCGATAGTTACAGGAGATTCAGCGAGAATACTTGCCGGAATTAAAGCGACGGCACTATTTTTTGCACCGCTTATTTTGACAGATCCTTTTAATGTTTTTCCACCAATGACTTTTATTTTATCCATGGTTATCTCCCTTCCTACTATAGGTATGACAGATTCATTTATCATTAAAGTAATCGTTTTCTCCACTGTTTTTATTTTATCAATTAATTACATATTATCCAAATTATCATTTGCAAGAGAGTTCCGTCTACGTTATAACATTTCTACATGGCTAGTTCAACTATATTGTTTTTTGGATAGTAAATAAAATACTATTTGCGCATTTTCCAAATTTCCCTGTACTATAAAGAATACTCGGGCGTCCAAGCCTTTAGGCAACCAAAAAGCCATCGTTCAGCGAAAAAACATTTTCACTTGCGAGGTAATGCTACCGGAGTCTCTCTCATTCACCGAAAAAATATAAAATATTTTCGGCTGCGATGTATTCCCGCAAAGCTTTCCTTGTACACTTATGCGTTAGGAAAGTAGATATTGAAAAATTTATCCCTTCCTACTAGCTAAAAAAAGGCTATCCTGATCGGAGCGTTGTTCCTCCGTTATACGGATAGCCGAAAATTAAGGTTTCGTTTAGTCAATTCTAAAACCAGTTCAACAACTTAAGCTTTACCGACAGAACCAAATTCTTTCATTTTTCCTTTTACTGTGTCTTTAATGGTTTCTCTTGCCGGTCCAAGATATTTTCTTGGGTCATATAGATCTGCATTTTTCGCTAATACTTCACGAACTGTTTTTGCAGAAGCGATTTGGTTTTCTGTATTCACATTGATTTTTGCAGTTCCAAGTGAGATGGCTTTTTGAATATCATGTGTTGGAATACCAGTTCCGCCATGAAGAACAAGTGGTTTTCCAGTTAGTCTTGCAATTTCTTCCATTTCCTTAAACCCTAAGTTTGGTTCACCATGGTAAGGACCGTGTACAGAACCTAAAGCCGGTGCTAAAGCATCAATACCAGTACGATTAACTAACTCAACACATTCGTTTGGATCCGCATAGATAATTCCTTTGCCAACAACATCATCTTCTTGACCGCCTACAGTTCCTAATTCTGCTTCAACCGATACACCATTGATATGTGCTAATTCAACAACTTTTGAAGTGATTTTAACATTTTCTTCAAATGGATGATGGCTGGCATCGATCATAACAGAAGTAAAACCTGCTTGGATTGCTTTTGCACAAGATTCAAAACTAGAACCGTGGTCTAAGTGAATCGCAACCGGTACTGTAATTTTATACTCTTCCATTAAAGCTTTTACCATTGCTGTTACTAACTTGAATCCGCCCATATAACGTGCTGCACCCTCAGAAACACCTAGAATAACTGGGGATTTTTCCTCTTCGGCAGCCTGCAAAATTGCTTGTGTGTATTCCAAATTATTGATATTGAATTGACCTACAGCATATTTGCCTGCTTTTGCTTTTTCCAACATTTCGGTCATTGTTTCTAATGCCATAATGAAATCTCCTCCTACGTCAAATTACCAATTTCCACGTCTGAAAAATATGTAATGTTCAATAGAAAATGGCTTTTATTTCACACAATTATTATGATACCAAAATCACAAATATTTTACCATGTGATTTGAAATAGCAAAATAAAAAAATTAGTGAACAACATTTATATTTTACATCTCTTCAAATATTTTATCCGATAAATTTTCCTGAACTTTTTTAACCAATTCTTCTATATCAAAGGGCTTAGTAATATGTGTAAGTGCCCCTAATTCCTTTGCCTCATTAATAACTTCCCGTTCTCCATATGCGGTCATAATAATTACACGTATTGATGGATTTATTTCTTTCATTCGTTTCAAAATTTCAATTCCATCAATTCCTGGAATTTTTATATCCAAAAGGACTAAGTCCGGTGAATGTGTACCGGCAAGTTCCAATGCCAATTGACCGTTTTCCGCTTGATAAGTTTGATAACCTTCCTTTTTCAATACTTCATTAAGTAGTAAGCGAATGCCAAGCTGGTCATCCACGATTAAAATCTTTCCCTTATCCATTTTTCATTTCTCCCCTATCTTTTAAAGAATTCCCTTCATTGAATCTCATTCCCCCTCATTTATATTCGACAAAAACTTAACTATTCCTTCTTTGTTATTGAGGTAATAGCGATGTTACAGACTGCTTGTACCCCAAGGACTTGGAAAGGAGATAAAAAAACTCGAGCGTCCGAGCCTTTAGGCGTGAGCAGAGCCGAAGTTCAGCGAAAAAACATTTTCGCTTGTGAGGTAATGCTACCGGAGTCTCTCTCGTTCACTGAAAAAATATATGAAACAGGTCAAAGAAGTCCGCCTGATGTCCTTGTTAAGAAACTTCATCAGGAGTCTGAAAATTTTTCTAAAGCGGAATACATCTTTAGCCATCTGTTTGGAGCCACCGCCATTCTGATGGGGACACTAGAAAAATAGTTTTACCTACCCTTGTTCATGAATTTACAGGATAGCGTTAAGACGATTTTCGGACAGTTGATCGGTTGTCTTTTAGTATGTACGAGACCACTGAAAAAGTGCAAAATAATTTCTCTTGCCACCATGTCTAGGTGTAATTTTGTGATTTACCATACTATATATTGTGTTCATGAACTTATTTCAAGTAGTTTTTCAGTTGCCCCGTAAGTACGGATCAAACGCTAGAAACAACAGACATTTGCCGCCTATATGGGCACCGCTTTTAGATAAAATGGGTGGCTCAATAATCATTTTTGTTTGTCAAGATCAGAACTATTGGAAATTATTCATCTACAGATTTTATTTTTGCTACACAAAATTGGTTGTTTATAACAACCGCAACTTTTTCATTCGAACTTACATTTTTTATTCTATATACCCACCCATAGTTAAGATAGGTTCGTTTCTCATCTTTTCCCTTTGGAAACACTTCTATTTTTTTTAACTCTTGTTTGCTTAGAATTTCATGATTTTCATTTAGCGTAATCGTTTCTGCAACCTTTCCAATCGGTTCATCCAAATCTTCTTTCGTCACTTCCGCTTCTTGAATCACATAGGTTTTACCCTCATAGCTGATTTCCTTAAAATTTTCCATATTCAACTTATATGTCGGCAACGTTTTATCAATCTCCATATTCTCGGAAGCGGTTTGCTTCAAATCTTTATAAAGGGAACAGCCTCCCAAAAGAATGACTGCGACAACAGCCATAAGCAGGACGGAATTTTTCACTTCTTTTCCTCCCTCCTTCCCCTGTATTTTTTCCTTTATTCATAGGGCTTGCTTCCTTCCCATCGATTAAACCAAACGAAGCCTAGTACGGTTACGAGAATAAAACATATACTCGCAGGTATGATCCCTTTCATCAACTCTTGAACATACAAGTTCGACAACTCCATTCCGATTGTATGTTTGACCTCAGACATCAATAACATAGGGACTTGCGAGAGGCGAACACTCCAAGCCCAAGGAATATATGGCCAAATATGATCGCCCACAACCGTTGCCCCAATTATTGCTGAAACAAGGAATCCTCCGCCACCGATCGCAATAGACGCACCTATCCCAAATGCAAAACTGATGAGTAAATTTAAGGAAAAAAGAACCAACGATCCGACCAAAGATAAAAACGCTCCTAGCAAAAATAAATCATAATGCACATTTTCTACGTTCAAAATATATCTCATCCCCAACAACATAAGGAAAGTTGCCAAGAATATATCTGCAATAGCGGCAAAAATAAGCAAAGAAAGTTTCCCAAAGTAATATTTCACTCTTGAAACAGGACCAGTCAACACATTCATGAAACTTCCCGACTTTTCTTCTTGATAGGCGAGCAAACCGGTAAGTAAAGAAATCACAATCGGTAACGAAACGCTCAATACCTCAAAAAATCCTCCATATATTTTCACTTGCCAAAAAGATGGATCATTATATCTAGAAAAATACCATAACATAAAAATGGGATAAATAATCGGCGTCACAAACACGATCAGTCTAATGGTTGTACGCCGTGTCTTTAGCCATTCGGATGACAAAACATGCAAAAAAGACAATTCAGTTCACCTCTTTTCTCGAAAACCAAACCCCGGTAACAAGAGATACGAAAACAAAAATAACAATGGAGGCAAGAATGCCTATTGGAATAACGGAAGGATCCAACAAGGGACTTCCTTCTTTCAACGGTACTCCGTTCGGACTAACTCCGACGATCGGTGACATCAATCTCATTCCCCAACTCCAAGGAATAAACATCCAGTACGATTCCGGTGCCATGACTACCCCCAAAACAATCCCGATCAAATTGACAATAATGGAAATAACGGTGCCGAATCGTTCAGCAAAAAACAACCCGATTGGGATGTATGCCAATGATGTGATCCATATAGTAAGACTGGCCATTACAACGATGCCAGCTGATGAAATGCTGTTTGGTAAAAATAATTTTAACAGGACCAACAAAACGACCAGTTCAATGGATGATAGTAATGTATAATAGGCAATCACAATGATTTTACTGAACCACATTCGCGGAATACTGATATCGTAACAACGTAAAGCTCTGTAATTGCCTGACTTTTTTTCTCTCATGGCAGCCAATGACGCAATCAATGCCGTCCCCAAAGGAAGAAATAGTAACGGCCACCAATTAAATACTGTGTATTCGAAATAATTATATTTGGAATTAATCGTAGGCAGGGTAATAATGGCATATAGTACAAAGAAAAACGGTGCAATAAATACAAGCTTTTTCGCAAACGTCCGCTTATATTTTAAACGTTCAGATTGTATCATATTTAACACGATTCACAGCCCCCTCATAATCTGCTGACTACATCCATAAAGAATTTTTCCAGATCTTCATCTTTTTCGATTTTTCCTTGATATTTAAGTTTTCCGTTTTGGATGATGCCAATGTGATCGGTCAATTGTTTTACTTCCGGCAAAATATGACTTGATAAAATGACCGTCATTCCTTGTTTCGGGAAAGATCTGATAATGTTTCGTAATTCTTGAATACCAAGTGGGTCCAGTCCATTGGTTGGTTCATCGAGAATCAAAAGCTTCGGATCATTTAAAAGTGCCTTGGCAATCCCCAATCGTTGCTTCATCCCGAAGGAAAACTGCGAGACTCTCTTTTTTCCTGTATTTTCCAAATCCACGATTTTTAACACTTCTTTAATTCTTGAATCCGGAAGATTTAATAATTTTGCGTGAACCAGCAAATTTTCATAAGCCGTTAAATTGCCGTAAAGAGCCGGTGACTCAATAAGCGCACCGATCTCCTGAAGATCTTTTCTGCTCCACGGATGCCCATTAAAAAGAATTTCGCCTTTTGTCGGCCGCAAAAGTCCCGTTAACATTTTTAAAACGGTTGATTTCCCGGCTCCGTTTGGTCCAAGCAATCCGTAAATCGTGTTTTCCTTGACCCTGATTGATACATGGTCAACGGCAAGTTGTTTGCCGAAAGCTTTGGTTAATTGTTTCGTTTCCAAAAAATACTCTGACATGGTTCTTCTCCTTTCACGTTAAAAAATGAAGTTTTAACTTTTATTCGGTCTTGATCCAAATCTTGCACAGTATGATAAAAGTGAGAAATGATTTTGCTTCAGACCTTCAAACCAAAAGCAACACTTAGCGTGATGAAAAATGGCATTCGTCGTGGAATTGAAAAACTCCCATTTCAAGTGCGAGTGTTCTCAAATTTCATGCTACCTCTTCAATATAAAGTTTTTATAATGATTTTGATTTAAATTTGACACACGCTACGCCATAAAAAACTGAATAATCATATAAAATTTCTTGATAAGAGACGTTCTATCACTTGAGAAATTAAATAAATGTCATGATAAGTATGTAAGGGGATAAGGTATTGGCTCTTCATGCACTAATTAAAAGGACAAAAAATTTAAAGAAAACTTGGGCATCCGAGCCTTTGGGCAACCAAAGAGCCGCAAGAGCACTTATACTTAATTCTTAAAATTTCCAACTACGTCGAATTTGCTTCTTTGCTGGAAATTTATACATTCTTAACGTACAAGAAAGAAGATAGGAAAAACATTTCTACTTCTGTCAAATTGGATAAAGTATTCAATCCAGTCTCTATCTGTTCCTTAAAATTTAGGATACTCTCAGCTTCTGGAGTAATGGATGGAGGTTATGGGGGTTGCGGAAATAATTTCACCATATGGATAAAGTTACTTTACTATGGTATTCAGTCCCTGATGGAACTGGAGATAAATATTGAATTTTTCCGGTATTTTACGGAATGATTTGCGCAGAAAAGCATTAACAAAATGCCTTGAATTTCATGGAGGAACGTAAACGCCAAATGATCCTCACCTTAACTAGGTGGAACGCATTTGGCGCTTGCCAACTTTTTAAAACTTTAAAAATAGGGGGAGATACCTCTTTTATAACAGCTGGAATCTGTCAACATCCTTATTATAAAAATTCTTCTATCAAAAAGATGATTTTTCACTCAATTGATAACAAATAATTGGATTGCTCCTTGATATAAAACTCAACGGTTGCACCGCCGTTTTCGTTATTGTACGCCTGAATCTGTCCATCAAAATTATTGACAATTTTTTTCGAAATATAAAGACCTAAGCCGACATGGCCTTTATATTGCTCATCTTGATAAAATGCTTTAAATAACTGAGAAGTGTCTTTCTCCTTAAATCCAGTTCCCGTATCCGAACATGTAAAATAAATTTTACTTGAATGACCGTTGGATTCATCATGTACCTCAAGTTTAATTTCTCCACTCTTTGTAAATCTCAGACTGTTATATAAAATATTATCCAAAACCCTCATTAGCATGGCTTCATCAAGTAAATAATATTGTTTGCTTAAGCAGACATCAAAGAGAATTTGAACACTTCTTTGATAATGTGCCATGGTTAATATTTCTTGTTTTTTCTCATGAAGCATTTTACCTAAATCAACTTTTTTAATATTCAACAAAAAATCGACGTTTTCCACTTTATATAAAAGCGACAAATTGTCCGTAAGCATGCTCATTTTGCTGCAATTTTTCCGAATAATATCTAAATTTGGACTTATATTTGACTTTTCTATATTTTTAAGATCCTCCATTAAATCTATTTGTCCTTGAATAACAGTCAATGGCGTTCGAATGTCATGAGCAATCGACGACAACATAATTTTCCTCTCATCATCGATCATGGATATACTTTCAATCATCTCTTTCAAAGCAGCGATCATCGTATTGAATGAATCTTGAATCCTTATAAACTCCTTTCTTTTCAATCCCGAGATCATAAAATCAAAATCCCCGTTGGAAATTTGATCCGCAGCCCGAAGCAACACTTTAATATTATTAAACAAGGATTTATACAGCCTGGATGTATAAAAAATTAAATAAATTACAAAAAATATAAACGGAGAAAACAACAGCACAACATAAATAAAAACGATTCCAGGGCGATCCTGATTATTAATGATAAACCCGAAAGGAGCTTTCAGTGCATAAACCGCTTGAATGGCATTATCATGTTTAATAGGGATAAACCTATAAACATAGTTTCCTTTTACAATCTCGTGATTAATAAGTTCACTGACTTTTATTTCATTTCCCACAACATCCTGATCTCCATAAAGATGATTGCCATTGATATCCACTACTTCCCCTTCAATTTTTTCACTGTACTGATTTAGATTAATTAGCTTCCCACTTAAAATGTCCGAAGCGCTCTCTTCAGTCTTTTTTTTAATAACATCCAAGTATTTCACAAAATAATCTGTGGATTTAATCGTATGATTTTCGGTAAACATAAAGATAAAATAGAAGAGACATAAATAAGCAACGGCCGAAGACAAAATCGTTGATAAAAAGACCTTTACAACCAATAAATAAAAATCTCTTTTTATTGTTTTATCCTTTTTCATTTGTAACATCCCATTTATACCCTAATCCGTATAATGTTTTAATATAGGAATTTTCCTTATCCAACGACCGGATTTTCTTCCGGATGTTTTTAATGCTTTCAGTCACCGTTTCTAATTGACTTTCCGAATCAAATCCCCATACCCGCTCAAAAATTCTTTCCTTAGAAAAGACCATATTTTTATTCAACATTAACAATTTAATAATTTCATATTCTTTTTTTGTTAAATGCAATTGAATGCCTTTACAAAATACTTCATTGGCCAATAGGTCGATGGTCATATTTTTAGAACTTAACAAATGCCTGTCATTCGAACGAATACGCTCTTCCCTTCTTAAGTGGGAATCAATTCTTGCTTTCAACTCTTTTAGGCTGAAAGGTTTGCTCATGTAGTCGTCCCCGCCGATGGATAGGGCTTGAACTTTGTCTTCCTCCAACGTTTTTGCGCTGACGAAAATAATCGGATAATCCACTCTGTCACGAATAATCCCACACAATTCCATTCCATCAAGGCCTTCCATCATAATGTCCAAGATCATCAAATCAAAGTCATTGTTAAAGATTGATAATGCCTCAGTACCATTATGTACATATTCCACCGTGTAATGATAAAGTTCCAAATATTGCTTGATTGTAAGACAAATATCTTCATTATCATCTACAACTAAAATTTTCTTCAAACGCATGCTTCCAAATCCCACCTTATCATTGAAATTCGTGCGATTCTTGAAGTGATTTCATGAGGACAAAGCGTTTTAAAACTTCAGATTATACCATGTTTTTTATCAACATTTTAAACTTTGGATAATAAAAAAGCGCTGTCCCAAGGCGTTTTTTTACCGTTTTGGATCGCTAACAACGTCAACAAAATTCCTGTCGTTCCGTCTATTAATCCGACATAATCATAATATTCCTTGTCTTTTTCGCTTCCTTCAATATTTTTAAAACCAAATGGATATTCCTTATTATAATATTTCATTATGTCATTTGCCAATGTAAGGGCAGTTTGACGAAAATCACTGATATTCGTTTCCTCGTAAAATCGATTGCAGATGTATGCGACGCCGGCCAAGCCATGACAAAAGGAGGGAGAAAAGATGTCGTAAAGATAAAAATTTTTACATTGCAAAAAGCTTGGTATAGATTTATTCTTTTTTAGAGAAGATGTTTTTGTTAAAACGGGTTGAAAGGAATGAAGCGGTTTGTCAAAAATATTTACTACGCAATTGATTGGGCGTTTACAAAAAATTAGTGAGCAAGAACTTGATATAGAGGATGCAGCCAGATTGTTGGCTCAGGCATTAGTCGGTGAAGGTTCGATTTATATTTTTGGTGAAAATGAAATGAGAAGTGTTTTTTTGGAGGCTAAATATGGACAAGAACCTTTGCAAAGAGTGCACGAATGGACCGATGATACATTTGAACAGCTATCGACGGCGGATCGTGTGTTAATTTTTTCACGAAACATTGCTGATCGGCAAGTTGTGGAGCTGGCTAAAAAATTGCGTTCGCTTCAGGTGCCATTTGTTGTTGTCGGTTCGAAATCTGTGAAAGACAAAAATCCAATAGAAAATTTGGGCGATGTATGTATCAATCTCCATATTGACACCGGCCTTGTTCCTGATGAGCGGGGCGGCAAAACGATGTATCCACATGCGATAGCCGCATTATATGTATATCATTTGTTAAAATCCCGAATTGATGAAATGATGGAAGATTATGCATTTGATTCTTAGGAAAATAACCGATTTTTTAGACAGTTTGCCTGCTGGAACAACTTCATTTTGTCATTGAGACATGGGAAAATCCAATATTACCCCCATAGAAGATTCCGTTCAGCAACCGTAATTAAGAGTGGTGTCAAAAGAGCGATCCCTTAGTATCAAAGGTTCAGATCATCATCTGCGGAAAGGGAATTTCGAGAATTTTCACATATAGTTTAACAGCACCCAAAAAGGATTAAAGAAAAATCTTCACTACATATAGTATAAACCACATGTAGTGAATGAGCCTTTTGGGTGCAAATCTATCGTCGTTTCATTATTTTTTCTAATTTAGAGTTGGCTAAGTAAATCGAATGAACAACATTATTTTCCTTCGCGATTATTTAAAGATGAACGGATAAACTCTCTGAACAATGGATGTGGTTTTGTCGGTCTCGATTTAAACTCCGGATGAAATTGCGATGCGACGAACCAAGGATGATCTTTTAATTCAATAATTTCAACTAAACGGCCGTCCGGACTAACTCCTGAAAAAACAAAACCTTTTTCTTCCATTACTTGACGGTATTGGTTATTAAATTCATAGCGATGACGATGTCGTTCATAAATGAGTTTATCTTCATAAGCATTAAATGCTTTTGTACCTTCTACAATTTTGCATGGGTAGAGACCAAGACGTAATGTACCTCCCATATCTTCCACATCTTCTTGTTCCGGTAATAGTGCGATAATCGGATGTTTTGTATCCGGATTAATTTCAGAACTATGAGCACCATTCAAGCCAACTACATGACGAGCAAATTCAATGGAAGCTAACTGCATTCCTAAACAAATTCCGAGGAAAGGAACTTTGTTTTCGCGAGCGTATTGAATGGCTGTAATCTTCCCCTCAATTCCGCGATCACCAAAACCGCCTGGTACCAAAATACCATCTGCATCACCAAGTACTTCCTCCACGTTTTCCTCAGTCACATGTTCAGCATTGACCCAATGAATATCTATATCCGAGTCAAATACATAACCCGCATGCTTTAACGACTCTACAACCGATATATAGGCATCTTGTAATTCGACATATTTTCCGACCAAGGCAATTTTGACCGTCTTGGACAAGTTTCGAACTTTATCTACCAATGCTTCCCATTCGGACATATTCGGTTCATGGCTGGCGATCTTTAAATGATTGCAAACAATTGTATCTAAACCTTGTGACTGCATAGAAAGGGGAATTTCATATAGGGTATCCGCATCCCTTGATTCGATGACTGCTTGCGAATCGATGTCACAGAATAAAGCAATTTTATCTTTCATCTCTTGGGAAATCGGCATTTCTGTTCGTACAACGATAACATTTGGTTGAATCCCGAGACTGCGTAATTCTTTTACACTATGTTGCGTTGGTTTTGTTTTCATTTCACCAGCTGCTTTAATATATGGAACAAGGGTGCAATGGATATACATAACATTAGATGAGCCAAGATCACTCTTCAATTGACGAATGGCTTCTAAAAATGGTAATGATTCAATATCTCCGACGGTCCCACCGATTTCTGTAATGACAACATCAGCATTTGTTTCTTTTCCTGCACGATAAACTTGGTCTTTGATTTCATTCGTAATATGTGGGATAACTTGAACAGTCGCACCAAGATAATCCCCGCGACGTTCCTTTTTTATCACCCGTGAGTAGATTTTTCCTGTCGTAACATTGGAATATTTATTTAAATTAATGTCGATAAAACGTTCATAATGGCCTAAATCCAGGTCTGTCTCTGCACCATCGTCGGTAACAAACACTTCGCCATGTTGGTACGGACTCATTGTTCCCGGGTCCACATTGATATATGGATCAAATTTTTGAATGGTTACTTTTAAACCGCGATTTTTTAGTAAGCGTCCGAGTGAAGCTGCAACAATCCCTTTTCCTAAAGATGAAACAACCCCACCTGTGACAAATACATATTTTGTCATATTCTAAACCTCTCCTTACTATTTTTTCTAATCATAGTTTACAAAACCAGTGGTTACTTTATAAAAAAAGAAAAAACAAAAAAGCCCCACTTACTGATGTAAGGGAGCTATTTGCTTTTTAAAATGAACAAATATATTTTTTATTGAGCCCAAATAGAATAATACATAGGAAAAGTTAAAATGTCAAGAATCTGTTTACAACTCTTCGTCCTCTTCATTCATATCTTCATCTATATCTTCTTCATCGTCCAACTCTTCCTCAAAGTCCTCATCGAGGATTAGATCCTCCTCTTCGTCATCTTCAAATACATCATCAATTTCTTCAAGGTCATCTTCCTCGATAAATTCATCCTCGTCTTCTTCTTCATCGATGAATTCATCTAAATCTTCTTCGTATTCAAGATCATCTTCCAATTCCTCAAAATCGTCTTCCACTTCATCGACTTTTGCCTTTTTCTTCTTCAAACGGACTGCAGGAACAAAATCATCTTCATATTGTTCTACCGGATACCATCCTTTATATCCCCACATATTGCCCCCGACATTTAAAAACCGACCGTCAATGTTCAAATCCGTATAAAATTGAGCAATATTCGCTTGGACTTCTTCCTTTGTTGCTCCCAATAATTTTGCAACCTCATCTACTAAATCATTTAGATGCATAGGCTGTTTTCGGTCATGCAAAATTTCATATGCAATTTCGATTAATGACATTTCCTGTAATTGTTCTTGGGTTAAATTTTCTAAACTCACTTGTGCACGTCCTTTCTCTTTTAACAAAAACAGAAAAGATTTCTTTATGGAATGATAGCTATAAAAACTGGATACCCATTCTTCATGCATATTATTCATTATAAACAAAAGTTATCTGTTTATGCTAGTCTGTGTCATTCGTCAAAGAGTGATTTTTTAGTCACCTTTTTTATATTCTTTCCAGGCAAAATAGATAAAAAGTATAGAGAGAATTAAAAATGGAATAGCACCTAGCTGCATATCATAGAAAAAAGATATTCCATATATAGAGAGAATAATTATAACGACGATTAGAAGATATTTCAAGTTCCATTCACTTCCAAATACGACATCTTGGGGTAGAGATCATTTTATTTGTAAAATCTCTAGTTCCTTCTTTCCTACCAATTTTATTATAAAACAATTTATTGTCAATTTTTAGATGTCCGGAGAAAATATTTTTATCCCACTTTCTCTGCGAGCCGAAATCCATATTAAGTTTTTCAAGTTCATAAGAAAAGCGCAAAGCGCCCGCATAGCGACGTACAAACTGGAGCGCCCCGCAATGAGATAAAGGAAACACGGCGAGGGACGAGCCGATGTTGCCAAATCGTGCGTGGAGGGGAGTTAGTTTCTCAGTCGCTGGCGCTTGGAGCTAGACACTAAACTTTCCCCGAGTTTTTTACTTGTTTTTTTATACTTTCTTATCTTTAAAAAAAGACAAGTGGAGGACGGACTCCCTACTGATAAAAATCAGTATGATAAACACCCAAATCAGTTTTTAAGTTTTTCTTCTTCATATAACCGCCTAGCTAAACTCGCCTTGAAAAACATTGGTTTCCCACTTGGAAAACAGAAAAAATGAAAGCAGGGGATTCCGACATTTCATTATATGATTCGGTACTCTCCTTTTAATATCTTATTTTTGGTTTTTTACCATAACCAGTTTATATATTTCTTCGATACTGACCGCCGACTTCGTACAGGGCAGAGGTAATTTGTCCAAGGCTGGCGACTTTTACTGTTTCCATCAATTCTTCAAAAATATTTCCCCCGGATAGAGCCACCTGCTTTAGTTTTCGCAATGCATCTTCCACTTTATCTCGGTTCCGTTCTTTAAACTCCATTAAGTTTTTAATTTGGGTTTCTTTTTCCTCTTTTGTTGCCCGGGCTACTTGAATATTATTTATTTCTTCTTCTTTTGGCGGGTTCGGATTTAAATATGTGTTTACGCCAATAATCGGTAGTTCCCCTGAATGCTTTTTCGTCTCATAATATAGTGATTCATCTTGAATTTTTCCTCGTTGATATTGACTCTCCATCGCACCGAGGACACCACCACGGTCATTAAGTCGTTCAAATTCCTGCAATACTGCTTCTTCGACAAGATCTGTTAATTCTTCAATAATGAATGAACCTTGCAGTGGATTTTCGTTTTTGGTGAGTCCATATTCTTTTGTAATTATCATTTGGATTGCCATTGCCCTACGTACGGACTCTTCTGTCGGCGTTGTAATTGCTTCATCATAGGCGTTTGTATGGAGCGAATTGCAATTGTCATAAATCGCCATCAATGCCTGTAAAGTGGTACGAATGTCATTAAAATTGATCTCTTGGGCATGAAGGGAGCGACCGGATGTCTGGACATGATATTTCAATTTTTGACTCCGTTCATTGGCCCCATATTTTTCTTTCATGACAATCGCCCAAATTCTCCGTGCTACACGGCCGATAACACTATATTCCGGATCAAGCCCGTTTGAGAAAAAGAATGACAAATTTGGTGCAAAATCATCAATACGCATGCCACGACTTAAATAATATTCTACATACGTAAAGCCGTTCGCCAAGGTAAAAGCCAACTGGGTGATCGGATTAGCACCAGCCTCAGCAATATGGTAACCAGAAATGGATACCGAGTAATAATTTCGGATATGATGGTCAATAAAATATTGTTGAATATCTCCCATCATACGTAAGGCAAATTCAGTCGAAAAAATACATGTGTTTTGTCCTTGGTCTTCTTTTAAAATATCCGCTTGTACCGTACCCCGTACGGTCGACAATGTGTAGACTTTAACCTCTTCATATTCTTCTTCAGTTAATGGTCTACCTAATTCTTTTTCCTTGATTTCAACTTGTTGTTCAATGGCGGTATTCATGAACATAGCAAGAATAATCGGTGCTGGTCCATTAATGGTCATTGAAACGGATGTTAACGGATGGCATAAGTCAAATCCTTGATACAATTTTTTCATATCATCTAATGTACAAACACTGACGCCGCTCTCGCCAACCTTTCCATAAATGTCAGGGCGATAATCTGGATCCTCACCGTACAATGTAACGGAATCAAACGCCGTACTTAATCGTTTGGCAGGGTCATCTTTTGACAAATAGTGAAAACGCCTATTGGTTCGCTCCGGTGTCCCTTCTCCGGCAAATTGACGTTTTGGGTCTTCTTCTTTCCGCTTAAACGGAAATACTCCAGCTGTAAAAGGAAATGCACCAGGAACATTTTCTTTAAATACCCAACGTAAAATTTCCCCATAATCCTTGTATTTTGGTAAAGAGATTTTCGGAATCCATATACCTGAAAGACTTTTTGTTCTTAATTCAGTTGTTATTTCTTTATCACGCACTTTAGTTACTAGCAGGTCTTTTGCATATTTTTCCTTCGTTTTTTCCCAGTTTTCAATAATTTTTTTCGACGTGTCATTCAACTTGTCAGATATCTCGTTTTTCCAGGATTCTAATGACTCTATGAGCGCCCCTTTTGTTCCATTTTCCTTAGCTACCTCGATGGTGCCTTCAATTTGGAAAAGTTTTCGAGCATATTCAACCTGTTCTTCAACCTTTTTATGATAATTTCTGACCGTATCAGCAATCTCCCGTAAATAATACCGTCTACGATTTGGTATAATAATATCATGTTTTTCAACAACTTCCTTTTTGGAATAGGAGGTTGACCAGTTCAAAGTAAGCGACTCATTAAATTTTTCAATGATCGCCGCAAATAATGCGTTTGTCCCCGGATCGTTGAATTGACTGGCGATGGTTCCATAAACAGGCATTTTTTCGGGCGCTTCATGGAAAAGCTCATGACTGCGTTGATACTGTTTTTGTACTTGCCTTTTTGCATCCTCTGAACCTATTTTCTCAAATTTATTTATGGCAATAAGATCAGCATAGTCAATCATGTCAATCTTTTCTAATTGGGACGGCGCTCCGAACTCACTTGTCATGACATAGAGAGCGACATCGCTGATCGCGCGAATTTCGGCATCCCCTTGGCCAATCCCGCTGGTTTCTACAATGACGAGATCAAATCCGGATGCTTTTATAATTGCTAAAGCATCGCGAATAGCGAGTGACAATTCACTCTTGGAGTCACGGGTAGCCAAAGAACGCATATACACACGCGGCGAAAAAATCGCGTTCATCCGAATGCGGTCACCAAGAAGTGCACCACCGGTTTTTTGTTTCGTTGGATCAACCGATAAGATTGCTAATTTTTTTTCGGGAAATTCATTTAAAAAACGAAGAACTAATTCATCTATTAGGGAACTCTTTCCGGACCCACCCGTACCAGTAATACCAAGAACTGGCACTGCTTTTTCCGCTTCCTTAACCTTTTCTAATATCGTTTCAAGCCCGGAAGCCATCTCAGCAACATTTGTTGCGATACGTTTGTCTGATAAATATTCCGCCAATGTAATCATTTTGGCAATTGCGTAGTGGTGTTGATTTTGTAAATTAACAACTTGATTGGCTACTTCCTCATTGATGGTTGGAAAATCACATTGTTCAAGCATGAGATTAATCATTCCCTGTAATCCGAGAACACGCCCATCTTCCGGTGAAAAAATATGGGCGATTCCATATTCGTGTAATTCTTTTATTTCTTTTGGCAGAATTACACCACCACCACCGCCAAAGATCCGGATTTGTCCAGCACCTTTTTCACGAAGGAGTTCATACATATATTTAAAAAATTCCATGTGTCCACCCTGATAAGAAGAAACCGCAATTCCTTGAACATCTTCTTGGATGGCAGCGTTAACAATTTCCTCAACAGAGCGGTTATGTCCCAGATGGATGACCTCGGCCCCACTCGCCTGAAGAATCCGCCGCATAATATTAATGGTTGCATCATGACCGTCAAATAGACTGGAGGCTGTTACAAAGCGAATCGGATATTTTGCTTGGTAAACCTTTGTCTCCATACCTTCTCCCCCTATTCCCTTGTAATAAAAATATGCTCTTATCTAAACCCGAGTCAAAGAATGCCTTTTGAACTGACAAAAACCCGTGGCAAAATTGCCTTCTAACCCGATTTATACCCGCAACACGAAAAATGTTTTTTATCTTGCATTAAACCGGCATAAATGGATAATCCCTCTTTTTCCCGGTGAAAGTTTGTACCCCTTGGATAAACAATTCAACCTGCATATTTGTATATTCGTCGAGCGTGTATATTTTTTGTAATGCCCACCGACGGAAGCTCCACATTTGCCCTTGAACAAAAATATTATGAGCCAGCAATTTGATTTCTTTTTCCTTTAAAAGTAGCCCGTTGTTTTCACTAAACAATTGAATCAACTGTTCAAACATTGCTACCATTTGTATTTCCTTTTTTAAAACATAGGGTAATGATTCCTTTGTCAATGATTTCACCTCTTGATATAAGACCAAAACCTCATCCTGCATTTCATCAATTACCCGGAAATATGAAGTAATTCCTTCACGGATCGTTTCAATGGTGACTTTTTCCAAATCTAGTGCATCCTGAATTTTCGACTGAACTTCATCATATATTTGATCACAAACTAAATATAAAATATCTTCCTTAGAACGGATGTATTCATAAAGGGTTCCAATACTGAATCCAGCTTTGCGGGCAATCTCCCTTGTCGTCGTGCGATGAAATCCCTTCACCTTAAAAAGAGAGATAGCCCCTTTAACAATTTGCTCCCGGCGAATATTAATTAATCGCTCATCTTTTACGGAAGCATAGACTTTTTGTTTCTCTGCCAAAGGACCACCTACTTTTCGTTAAATTAAGATTTTGTTAATTAAAGCATCCGGGAAATGACTAAACGCTGGATTTCTTGGGTACCCTCATAAATTTGAGTTATTTTTGCATCACGCATAAATCTTTCCACCGGATATTCCTTTGTATATCCATAACCACCGAAAACTTGAACAGCTTCGGTCGTTACCTTCATTGCTGTATCACCAGCAAATAATTTGGCCATGGCAGATGCTTTTCCATACGGAAGACCGGCTGATTCCAACCATGCTGCTTGATATGTTAATAGTCTTGCAGCTTCAATATTTGTTGCCATATCTGCTAATTTAAAAGATATCCCTTGATTGGCGATAATCGGTTTCCCAAATTGGACCCGCTCTTTCGCATATCCAACTGCAGCATCTAAAGCGCCTTGGGCAATGCCGACTGCTTGTGCCGCAATCCCGTTTCTTCCTCCATCTAATGTCATCATCGCTATTTTAAATCCTTGACCTTCTTCACCTAATACATTTTCTTGCGGGACAATACAGTCTTCAAAAATGATTTCCGTTGTCGGAGATGAACGAATGCCCATTTTCTTTTCCTTTTTCCCTACTTTAAATCCTGAAAAGTTACTTTCTACAATAAATGCGGTAGTCCCTTTATGTTTCGACTCAAGATCCGTTCTAGCAAAAACAACATATATTTCAGCAACTCCGCCATTGGTAATAAATATTTTCGAACCGTTTAAAACGTAATGATCGCCTTCTTTTCTTGCCGTTGTTTTCATCCCGCCGGCATCTGAACCCGAACTCGATTCTGTCAGACAGTAAGCTCCAATTTTCTTCCCTTGAGCCATCGGTTTTAAGTATTTTTGTTTCTGTTCTTCTGTTCCAAATTTAAAAATCGGCCAACCGGCTAGCGATGTATGCGCAGATAATGTAACTCCCGTCGAAGCACATACCCGTGATAATTCCTCTACCGCAATGGCATAGGCTAAATAGTCGCTACCAATACCGCCATATTTTTCTGGCCATGGAATTCCAGTTAAACCGAGCTCAGCCATTTGATCAAATATTTCCCGATCAAATCGTTCTTCCTCATCCCGTTCACTGGCGGTAGGTGCTACTTCATTGATTGCAAAATCACGCACCATTTTTCGTATCATTTCATGTTCTTCCGATAACGTAAATTGCATTGATATCCCCCTCTTTTTAAAAAACTATGATAATTAGTGAAAGATTATAAGTGCTTTGTAATCACGATCTTTTGAATTTCATTTGTTCCTTCGTATATTTGGGTTACTTTTGCTTCGCGAAAATAGCGCTCCACATCATATTCTTTTATATAGCCATAGCCGCCAAAAATTTGGATTGCTTCGGTCGTTACCTCCATTGCTGTATTAGAAGCAAACATTTTCGCCATAGAAGCTTCTTTTGAACAGCTTTTTCCTGTTCCTTTCAAGTAGGCAGCTCGATAAACGAGTAATTTAGCCGCTTCGATTTGTGTCGCCATGGAGGCTAATTTAAAGCTAATGCCTTGGTTTTCAATAATCGGAACCCCGAATTGCCTCCGCTCTTTTGCATAAGCGTTGGCTTGTAAAAACGCTCCTTCAGCAATACCTAGAGCCTGAGCGGCAATTCCAATTCGACCTGCGTCAAGATTGGCCATGGCAATTTTAAATCCTTCACCTTCTTGGCCGAGTCGTTGACTTTCATGGACACGAAGCTCATCAAACGTAATTTGGACTGTTTTAGAACCATGTAATCCCATCTTTTGCTCATTTTTGCCGATGATAAAACCTGGTGTATTTTTCTCAACAATAAAGGCGGTAATTCCTTTAGAACCGAGGGAGGGATTTGTTTTTGCAAAGACAATATATACATCCGCCTCCCCACCGTTAGTGATAAACATCTTACTACCATTAATCAGATAATGATCGTCAACTTTCACTGCCCTTGTTGCGAGACTACTGGCATCAGAACCAACACCCGATTCGGTAAGGCAAAAGGCACCTAGGTACTTGCCGCTTGCTAATTTTGGGATATATTGTTGCTTTTGTTCTTCTGTACCAAAGTTCAAAATCGGATAGGTGCAGACCGAGGTATGCACTGATAGAATAACTGCAAGTGTCGGACTCACTTTTGCGATTTCATGAATGGTCATAATATAGGAGGTGAAGTCCATTCCGGTACCACTATATTCTATTGGAATCGGGATTCCCATTAGACCAAGTGCTGCCATTTTTTCTATGAGATGTCGTGGAAACTGTCCCGCTTCCATGGTTGAAACAAAGGGAGCAATCTCTTTTTCAGCAAATTCTCGAACCATTCCCTGGAGCAACAATTGTTCCTCGGTAAATTGTATATGCATATATGTTTGCCCCTTTCAGTGTTGTCTTTGAATAAATAGGAAATATTTGTCATTGAATCCTTTTGCTTGTTGAAAAATCCATAATCTCAGTTGATTACTCATTCTCGTGATATCCTTACCGTCTACATCTTCTGGATATCCTTATACTCTCCTCTTACTCGCTAATGATCCAGTATCTATAAACCGCCGCTCACTTGCTTCCCACTTATCCTAACTTGTCGCTTGCATCTTTCTATTTACCCGGTACCAACAATATTCAGCTTACTTTCACTTATATACGTAAAACCCACGACCGGTTTTTCTACCTAGCCAACCGGCACTTACATATTTTCTCAATAATGGACATGGTCTGTATTTATCATCACCCAAGCCTTCAAACAATGTTTCCATTATAAATAGACATGTATCCAGTCCAATCATATCCGCCAATGTCAACGGACCCATCGGATGGTTCATACCAAGTTTCATGACACTATCTATTGCTTCTTTTGACGCGACACCCTCATATAATGCATAAATGGCTTCGTTGATCATCGGGATTAAAATGCGGTTCGAGACAAAACCGGGAAAGTCATTTACCTCAACCGGTTCTTTATTCAAATTTCTTGCAATCGTATAAATTGTATGATAAGTTTCATCACTTGTTGCCAACCCTCGGATAACTTCAACCAGTTTCATCACCGGTACCGGATTCATAAAATGCATACCAATAACTTTTTCCGGCCGACTCGTTACTGATGCGATTTCTGTTATCGGCAATGATGATGTATTTGTAGCTAAAATGGTTTCTTTTGGAGTAATTTCATCCAGTTGTCGGAAAATGCTCTTTTTCGTTTCCATATTTTCTATGGCAGCTTCTATGGCAACATCGCATGTTGATCCATCCTCGAGATTGGTTGATGCACGCATCCGGTTAATGATAGCTGTCTTTTCCTCTTCGGTCATATTACCTTTCGCTACCCGTTTTGTCAGTCTTCCATATATACCTGCCATCCCTTTGTCTACTGCTTCTTGATTGATATCATGTAATACGACTTCATATCCTGCTTGTGCAAATACTTGGGCAATCCCTGAACCCATTTGACCACTACCTACAACCATTACCTTTTCTACTTCCATTTTTTCTGCCTCCCAATGTTAAACGTTTTTATATGAAATCCAATTTGATATTTAATTCAATCATCGTTACCGATTCACTTTCAAAATATGAAACTTCAACTATCGGTATATTCCGACCACGAATGGTGTGCGCCACTGATCTCTGGAGTATTCCAACTATCAGTATCTTTCAAAAATGACTGATTGCTCACTGTTCGTTAAGTTATCGTTTCGGGACTTCAATTAAAATAGCATCCCCTTGACCGCCGCCGGAGCAAATAGCTGCTATTCCAAGACCACCGCCTCTTCTTCTCAATTCATAGGCTAATGTTAAAATAATTCTCGCCCCGCTGGCTCCGATTGGATGTCCTAAAGCAACGGCACCACCATTTACATTCACCTTTTCCAAATCCAATCCGGCAATTTGTGCCGATGCAAGTGTAACCGCTGAAAATGCCTCATTAATTTCAAACAGGTCAATGTCTTCCAAAGTTTTACCGACCTTTTCCAACAATTGATTAATAACGAGACCAGGGGTTTTCGGAAAATCTTTTGCTTCCACCGCTACCGTAGCATTGGCAATAATTTTTGCCAGCGGTTTTTTTCCTTCTTTTTCCGCTTTTTCTTCACTCATTAAAACTAATGCACAAGCACCATCATTAACTCCTGGTGCATTCCCTGCGGTGATCGTTCCATCTTTGTCAAAGGCAGGTTTGAGATTGGCTAATTTTTCTAATGATGTATCTTTCCTTGGTGCTTCATCCGTTGATACAATAATCGGTTGTCCCTTCCTTTGAGCAATTTCGACCGGAACGATTTCTTCTTGAAGCGTTCCAGACTCGATTGCTGCACATGCCCGCTCATGACTGCGTAGTGCCCATTGATCCTGTGCTTCCCTGGTCAGTCCCAATTCCTCGGCTGTACTGTTCCCATATGTTCCCATATGAACACCTGTAAAACTACAGGTAAGACCGTCGTAAATCATTGAGTCAATGAGCTGTCCATGACCCATCCGGTAACCGGTTCTTACTTTTGGTAAAATATACGGTGCATTGGACATCGATTCTATTCCACCGGCAACAATTGTTTCTTTTTCGCCGGCACGAATCAGTAAATCAGCTAAGGCGACACTTCTCATCCCTGAAGCACAAACTTTATTAATCGTCTCTGTACTTGTTTCCCATGGGATATTGGCGTTCCGTGCTGCCTGTCTTGATGGTAATTGACCTTGGCCGCCTTGTAATACCGTACCTAGTAAAACATGGTCCACTTCTTCTGGTTGAACGTTTGCTCTTTCTAGCGCCCCTTTAATGGCTACTCCACCTAATTCCGTTGCAGATAAACTGCTTAAACTACCGTTTAATTTTCCAAATGGCGTTCTTGCCCCTTCTAAAATTACCGTTTTTCCCATAAATATCCCCCTAATGAATATAAGTATCTTAAAAACTATGTAAATTGTTTTATGATTGAACAAATTTCCCTTCTTCTCAGAGATCGCTGAAAAGATGCTACATAATGTTACTAAACACCATATTTATTTTCTTTACTTTTCCTGCTATATATTGCAATACTGGAAGTTTCTCAGCTGCCCCTTTAATTCATTTTCTTTTGTATTTAATACAGTTCCTAGTTCTATTTCCAGACCACTGAAAAGAGGCGATATAATTTTACTAAACACCATATCTAGATGTACTTTTGTAAATAATCAAACTATATGTTGTATATGTGAACTTATTTAAATAGTTTTTTAACGGCCTCGGTCCATTCGCCCCAATTGGGAACGGTTACAAAACCGTGTAAACTACTCCCCATACAAATGATGTATTAAAGGATGAACAATGGCCACTGGGAAACTTTCATACCCAATTATGCTTGCGCAAGAACTGTTCTTGAAACACATTGACTGAACGCTCGCTCGGTAATATGTTTTAAGGTTGAGGGGAAATCTATCCCCTCCATTATCTATTAATTTTAGAAATTTATTCTTTTTCAAGACAAATTTATGAAACTAATTCTTTTCTTTCACCACAAACAGCTTTTTCCAATATTTCAGCCACATCGTATGTTTTTACGGTCTCCTCCACTTCTATTGCCTTCGTTCCGTCTGATAACATTGTTAAGCAATACGGGCAGCCGGAACTGATAATATCCGGATTCACTTTTAACGCTTGTTCGGTTCTGGCAACATTAATTCGATGACCGGTATCTTCTTCCGTCCACATGAGACCACCGCCGGCACCACAGCACATACTTGTTTCTCGATTTCTTTCCATTTCCACCAATTTCACACCTTTTATGGCTTTCAAAATTTCCCGTGGTGGATCATACACTTCATTGTAACGACCGAGATAACATGAGTCATGGAAGGTAATTGTTTCATTCACTTCATAAGTTGGTTTTAGTTTTCCTTTTTTCACAAGATCATACAAAATTTCGGTATGGTGGTAAACTTCCGCTTTCAAGCCAAAGTCCGGATATTCATTTTTAAAAATATTGTATGCATGCGGGTCAATCGTGACAATTTTCTTCACACCATTTTTCTCAAATTCCTCAATATTTTTGGTTGCCAGTTCTTGGAAGAGAAATTCATTACCAAGACGACGAGCCGTATCCCCAGAGTTTCTTTCTTTATTTCCTAAAATTGCAAATTTCACGCCTGCCTCATTTAGCAATCTGGCAAAAGATAGGGCGATCTTTTGGCTTCGGTTATCATAGGAACCCATCGAACCGACCCAGAATAAGTATTCGAATTCTTCCCCTTTTTTCTTCAGCTCTTTAACGGTAGGAATGACCACATCATCACGAAGATTGCGCCAATTTTCCCTGTCTTTTTTATTTAAGCCCCATGGATTGCCTTGCTTTTCAATATTTTGAATGGCACGTTGAGCATCAGGCTTCATCTTCCCTTCTGTTAATACAAGATAACGACGCAGGTCAATAATTTTATCGACATGTTCATTCATAACTGGGCATTGATCTTCACAGTTCCGGCAAGTTGTACAAGCCCAAATTTCCTCTTCCGTAATAATATCACCGATTAAATTTTTATCATAAATGGATGTTGCTGCCGATTCTTGTGCCCCGAGGCCTCTTGCTTCCAGGGCCAATTGATTGCCTACTGTATTCGAAAATAGGAATCCCGGAACCCAAGGTGTTTTCGATGTGACGGCCGCTCCATAATTGGTCAAATGGTCACGCATTTTTACAATTAAATCCATTGGCGACAACATTTTCCCTGTACCTGTTGCCGGACACATATTCGTGCAGCGTCCACACTCCACGCAGGCATATAAATCAACTAGTTGTAGTTGAGTAAAATCCGTAATTTTTCCGACACCGAACGTTTCTTGTGTCTCATCTTCAAAATCAATCGACCGGAGTTTACCAGGATTATCTAAACGATTTAAGAACACGTTAGCCGGTCCTGCAATCAAGTGCGCATGCTTGGATTGTGGTACATAAACTAAGAATGTTAACAATACAAGTAGATGAATCCACCAAGCTATGTAAAATACAACAATACTCGCTGTTTCACCGATCCAAGAAAATCCTGTAGCAATTAATGAGGCAATCGGTTCTGTCCAAGTAGCTTCATGCCCGTGCCAAATTTGCGCCATTCCGTTTCCGACTAAAACAGAGATCATCAAACTTCCAATAAAAATAAGAACGAGCCCGTTTTTTAGCCCGCGTTTCAAACGAACCAGTTTCTCAATATACCGCCGATAAAATGCCCAAACAACTGCAACTAAAATAATGAAAGTAACAATTTCTTGGAAGAAGGTGAATCCCGGGTACATTGGTCCAAAAGGCAAATGTGCGCCAGGAATTAACCCTTTCACAATGAAATCGATGGCACCAAACTGGACAAGAATAAATCCATAAAAAAACATGACATGGATGGTACCACTTTTCTTATCTTTCAGCAATTTCTTTTGACCAAAAACATAAACCCATATTTTCTGAAATCGTTCTTTAAATTTACGGTCAAATTCTTCTTTTTTCCCTAATCTAATATAGGAGAGCCTCGTTTTTATGAGATAGATAAATAAATATATCCCGTAAGCGATTACAGTAATTGTAGCAATCCAGTTAACCGCCAGCAATGATTGACTCATTATGTTTCCCCCTTTTTTTCAGAATCCCAAGCCCCTTGATGATTTTTATTTATATCCAACAGTCCTTATTTACTTACTTCTATTATATAATGAATGAGCATTCAGTCAATAATTTTGTTTGTTTTTTTCAAAAATTTTTATACAAGCTTCTACGTTATTAACATGTCTATTCAAGTGGCGCTCGCGAACAAATTGGGAAGTTAATCATGAAGAACTGTCTAATAGGAGGATTCTCAAGGTCAGTTTCGTGCGTTTTTCAGTTAAAACTGTCCAATAGAGTGGCCTCTCGCGGTCAGTTTCGTGCATTCTTTAGTTAGAACTGTCCAATAGAATGGCCTATCGTGGTCAGTTTCGTGCGTTTTTCAGTTAGAACTGTCTAATAGGGCGAGGCTCTCGGACATTTTGGAGCATTTTTCAGTAAGAACTGTCCAATAGAGCGCCTCTCGCGGACATTTTCGTGCATTATTCAATAAGAACTGTCCAATAGAGCGGCTCTCGTGGACATTTTCGTACATTATTCAATAAGAACTGTCCAATAGAGGGCCTATCGCGGACATTTTGGAGCATTTTTCAGTAAGAACTGTCTAATAGAGCGCCTCTCGCGGACATTTTGGAGAGCTTATCAGTTAGAACTGTCCAATAGAATGGCCTATCGTGGTCATTTTGGAGCATTATTCAGTAAGAACTGTCTAATAGAGCGCCTCTCGCGGACATTTTGGAGCATTTTTCAGTAAGAACTGTCCAATAGAATGGCCTCTCTCGGACATTTTCGTACATTATTCAATAAGAACTGTCCAATAGAGGGCCTATCGTGGACATTTTGGAGAGCTTATCAGTAAGAACTGTCCAATAGAATGGCCTATCGTGGTCATTTTCGTGCGTTTTTCAATAAGAACTGTCTAATAGGGCGGGGCTCTCGGACATTTTGGAGCATTTTTCAGTAAGAACTGTCCAATAGAGGGCCACTCACGGACATTTTCGTGCATTATTCAATAAGAACTGTCCAATAGAGCGCCTCTCGTGGACAGTTTCGTACATTATTCAATAAGAACTGTCCAATAGAGGGCCTCTCTCGGACATTTTGGAGAGCTTATCAGTAAGAACTGTCCAATAGAATGGCCTATCGCGGACATTTTGGAGCATTTTTCAGTTAGAACTGTCCAATAGAGCGCTTCTCGTGGACAGTTTCGGGCATTTTTCAGTCAAAACTGTCCAATAGAGCGCTTCTCGCGGTCAGTTCCGTGCATTTTTCAGTTAAAACTGTCCAATAGAGCGCTTCGAGACCACTGAAAAAGTACGAAATAATTTCTCTCAGTACCATATCTAGAAGTGCTTTTGTGATTAACCATACTATGTATTGTAGTCGCAAACTTATTTCGAGTAGTTTTTCAGTGACCCCGAGCGCTTCTCGCGGTCAGTTCCTTGCGTTTTTTAGTCAAAACTAACCAATAGACGGGCTATCCCGGAACAAAATCTGTCCCCAACTAGTAGCAACAAAGCCTACCCAAAGAGTCATTAATTTTCTTCTTTTAGGACATCCCCATAAGAAAAGCGCGAGTCGCGCCCTATTCGCGACGTACAAACGGCATCCCCGCAATGAGAACAGATTTGCTTCCTCGAATAAGCATCGCACGAAGAAAAATGCGTTTTGCATTTTTCGAGGAAAAGAAAACTCAGCGATTGCCGAGCCTTTATACGAGAGCAGAGCCGTTGTTCGCCGAAAAAATATAAAATTTTTTCGGATGCGATGCGATGTATTTCCGCGAAGCTTTCCTTGTGCACTTATGCGTTAGGAAAGTAGAAATTGAAAAATTTATACTTTCTTATTAGCTGAAAAAAGTGAAACCTTATCCGGTTCCACTCCTTTACGTTTTTCGGTATAGACATTTTCGCTACATCACATTTTCTCTGGCGCATGAACACCGATTAGAGTTAAAGCGTTTTTCAACGTTAACTGTACGGCCTTAACTAGTGCTAACCGTGCTTGCGTTTGTTCCATGTTTTCCTGATCCAGTACCTTTACGGCATTGTAAAAACTATGGAAGGTCGATGCTAAGTCATGAATATAATTCGTAACTCGATGTGGTGCCCGCTTTTCCGCAGCCTCAATGATGACTTGCGGGAACTCGCCTAGTTTATTTAATACATCAAATTCCTTTTCTTCAGTAATCTGCGATAAGTCAATGTCACCCACACTATATGAGATTCCCAGTTCTTCACTTTGGCGCAAAATACTACATATACGAGCATGCGCATATTGCGCGTAGTAAACCGGATTTTCATTTGATTGGGATACGGCCAAGTCCAAGTCAAAATCAAGATGCGTATCGGAACTTCTCATGGCAAAAAAGTAACGGGTTGCATCCAAGCCGACTTCTTCTACAAGCTCCCGCATGGTGACTGCCTTTCCGGTTCTTTTACTCATTTTCATCTTTTCACCGTTTTTATATAATTGCACCATTTGAATAATTTCTACTTCCAACGCATCACGGTCGAAACCGAGTGCCTCCATGGCTGCTTTCATTCGTGGAATATAGCCATGGTGGTCAGCTCCCCAAATATTAATTACCTTGGAAAAGCCTCTTTCAAATTTATCTTTATGGTAAGCAAGGTCAGGGGTAAAATAAGTATAACTTCCGTCCGATTTCCTTAATACACGGTCTTTGTCATCGCCCAGTGCCGCTGTTTTCAGCCAAATGGCACCATCCTTCTCGTATACTTTTCCCTTTTCCTGCAAAGCCTTTAAGGCCTTGTCAATTTTCCCACTTTTATACAAGGATGTTTCACTGTACCAAACATCGAATTTTACACGGAAATCTTCCAAGTCCTTTTTCAACTTCTCCATTTCTTTATTTAAAGCATAGGTTCTAAAAAATTCATAACGTTCTTCTTCAGGGACTTGGATAAATTTGTTGCCATATTCATTGGCAAGTCCTTTCCCAATTTCAATGATGTCTTGACCATGGTATCCATCAGCCGGCATTTCCTTCTCTAATCCTAGTGCCTGAAAATAGCGGGCTTCAACGGACAATGCCAAGTTGTGGATTTGATTTCCCGCATCATTAATATAATATTCTCGAGTCACATCGTATCCTGCAGTAGCTAAAATATTGCATAAAGAATCACCGACAGCCGCTCCCCGTGCATGTCCTAAATGGAGGTCACCAGTCGGATTAGCCGAAACAAATTCTACTTGAATTCTCTCACCTTTACCAAAATCGGACTTTCCATAATTCTCCCCTTCACGAATAATGGTCGGAATCAATTGCGTTAAATAATGGTTGTCCATAAAAAAATTGATAAATCCGGGACCGGCAATATCAATTTTTTCAACCGATACATTTTCCTTATTAACATGATGGATGATTTCTTCCGCGATCTGCCGCGGAGCCTTTTTTGCTATCCGAGCTAGCTGCATGGCAATATTTGTTGAATAATCTCCATGTGCCTTTTCCTTTGGTTTTTCTAGGATAATTGTCGGCAATTGACCTTCTTCTGCCAGTCCTGACCGGAGAACAGCATGTTTGATTTCTTCCTTCAGATTTTGTTGAACCTGCGATACGATGCTCATAATCCTTTTTCCTCCTTAAATGTAAATTGAAGTTGATATGTACCCACTTCAATTTGTTCAATAAAAAAATGATAATTTATGTTCATCTTTCCTTGTTTCATTTGTTCATCCCAATCATATTCAAGGTCTTTTGTACTTGTTTCAACTTTAAACGTACCGATATTTGTTTTATATGAACCTTTCATGACTTCATTTTCTTTAAAAAAGAGTCTCATGTTCAAAGTCCCTGTTCGTAATATTTGTACCTCAGGGACTTTGCCATCGATATATTTGACAATCGTATGCGTTTTTCCATTTTCCCAAACTTCATCATAAATGTAATAAGAGGTCGCATTTCTTTTATAATAATGACCAAATACAATAAATTCAAAATCCTCATGATGACCATCTCGATTGATATGTATATCCAATGTAATTTTCACTGGTGTTCCAGATGTTTTCACATTTCCACATCCTTAACCGGAGCCGACATACCGGTAATCTGTCCTCATCCGTTACTACTTCACAATAATATTTTATCTGTTTTACTGCATGAATTCAATCTCAACAATTATAATGACAGAGGCTTTATCCGGTATGTATGCAACCCTATTCGTTTGGCTCTGCAAATTTTCCCATTCTATTATGATCAGTTTTTGAAAAATCAGGTTTAAAGTATAAAAGGAATTTCCATAATAATAACAGGGTATTGTGCAAGATTCTAGTTGTTAAAGGGGGGTTAAATTATTGGAACTGAAAACAAACCCGTATTTCCGCAAAACAGTGAAATATATTCATCTATTATTATTGATCGGTGCATGTTCGGTTATCATCGGGTTTTTCACAATTTTTACGACATATATGATTGCAAAACTGTCAGGTCCTCCACCGATTGAAATCCCCCAGTCTACCATTTATTATGCGGAGGACGGGACCGTTATCGGTGAATCGCATAACGGACAAAAGCGATATTGGGTAAATCTTGATGAAATCTCACCTGACTTAATTAACGCAACATTGGCGATTGAAGATCAACGCTTTTATTCCCATATTGGATTTGACCCAAAGCGGATTGCCGGCGCTTTAATTGCCGATTTCAAAGCAATGGCAAAAGTACAAGGGGCTAGTACCATCTCACAGCAATATGCCCGCAATTTGTTTTTAAGTCATGAAAAAACTTTGGTGCGAAAAATAAAAGAAGCTTTTTATACAATTCGTTTAGAAGCGAATTACTCAAAAAAAGAAATTTTAGAAGGCTATTTAAATACAATTTATTATGGTCACGGGACTTACGGAATTGAGGCTGCCAGTCGTTATTATTTTAATAAAAATGCCAAGGATTTGAACCTGCATGAAGCTGCCTTGTTGGCCGGGATTCCAAAAGGTCCGAATAGCTTTTCACCATTTATTTCCTATGACAAAGCAAAAGCAAGACAAGAACTCATTTTATCCGAGATGGCAAAACAAGGGTTCATTTCGAATGAAGAAGCACAAAAGGCAAAAAGCGCAAACATTGATTTTGCCGGAAATCTCGGTGATAAACAAGGAACGACGGCACCCTATTTTCAAGATGTTGTTAATACGCAATTAAAATCGAAAATTGGTTTAGATGAGCGAACCATTGAACTTGGCGGATTAAAAGTTTTTACTACCTTGGATTCGAAACTGCAAAAAGTTGTGGAGGAACAAGTAAAGAAGACGATACCGAAAAATTCATTAATTCAAACAGCGGTCGTCGTGATGGAACCGAAAACCGGGTATGTTCAAGCGCTAATCGGTGGCCGTGATTACCAGGAATCCAGCTTCAACCGGGCAACTCAAGCGATGAGACAGCCGGGCTCCACAATAAAACCGATTCTTTATTACGCCGCCCTGGAAAGAGGATTTACACCGGTATCGATGTTTCGCAGTGAATTAACGACATTTACTTCTGATGACGGCAGGGAGAAATATACACCGGAAAATTTCAATCACAAATATGCCGATGATGATATTACACTTATGCAAGCACTCGCTCTATCCGATAATGTTTATGCCGTTAAAACACATCTTTTCTTAGGAATGGAAACCTTAGTTGAAACAGCGAAAAAGTTTGGGATCGAATCGGACCTTGATGAAGTTCCGTCATTGGCATTGGGAACATCCAATGTCCGGCTTATTGAAATGGCCAATGCCTATAGCTTACTTGCCAATGGAGGCAAAAGTGTCGAACCGGTGTTTATTACAAAAGTTGTGGATTCTAAAGGCAAGGTAATTTATGAGCAGGAAAAAGAAGCGGTTCAAGTACTGGATCCAGATATAACTTTTGTTATGAACCATATGTTGACCGGGATTTTTGATGAAAAACTGAATGGCTACACAAATGTAACCGGGCAAAGCATTCTCTCAAAAACAACGAAAACCTATGCCGGAAAATCCGGATCAACGAACATGGACAGTTGGATGATCGGTTTTACCCCGAAATTAGTAACCGCCGTCTGGACCGGTTATGATCAAGGGAAATCGATTAATCGAACGGATGAAAGGCAATTTGCTAAAAATATTTGGGTTGACATAATGGAAAATGCTCTGGAGGGTAAGCCCGATCAAATATTCAAACCGACTCCGGGAGTCATCGGGGTAAATATCAATCCGGAAACCGGCCTTCTTGCAACGAAGGATTGCCCAGTAAAGCGGTATACGTATTTTATCAAAGGAACTGAACCGACCGAATATTGTTCGGAACCGAAAGCAAATTCCTCGGATGATGAACAACCGTTGACAAAGGATCCGGAAAAGTCACCGTGGTACCGGAAATGGTTTAAGTGGATTGACTGACTTTCCTGATTTATTTAGGACGGATGCACGGGAAGTCAATTTATCATATTCGCGGCCAACTAGTTAATTTCGCTATATTTTCATTTCATCCCATCATAACGGGAAAGTAAGACCCCACCTCAAGATTCTGAGTTTAAAAAGAAGGTAGGTGGGGGATAAAAAAAACTCCATTAATGGAAGTTTCATTTTATACGAAAAACTCCTTACCACTTATTGCCGGCAAGGAGTTTTTCATTAATCCAAACAACCGAGGTCCTTTTTCAACTTGTCACTGGAACGTTCCCAAAGTCCGCCTTCTTGTTGTTTTAAAAATTCCGCTAAAACACGTTTTGACGGTTCATCCATATGATCCACAATCACATGCCCTTTCATTGATTTATCCATGCGATTCACATGTTCAGGTAATGATTTGTAGCCACGGCGAATCGATCGGTCGACAATTAATTCACAAGCAGCAACGCCATAATAATACGGACCTTCTTCATTCCTTTCAATCGTTACCCAGACGAGCCAATACGGTTTCCCGTTTGGCACTACCTCTTTCTCTTTAAAAAATTTTATTCCTTTTTCCACTTTACTTTTTGCATGCATGGCACCGATATCAACAAAAGCCGTTTTTTCCTCTACATCGACAAAAACAGGGGTAACATTTTCCAAATTCAAAACACCGGTACCGAATCCTTTATGCCCATCAGTCGGATCATTTTTAATGATATTGAATTGGACTGTTTTCTTTTCTTTATTTTCTTCCAACGCAAACCCTCCCCTTTCATTTCGTACAATGGATAAAAACAGTAGCCATGATAATTTATTTCTCCGGCTGAACATCTAATAGTGATTAAAAATTTTAAAAGAATGCACCTACAAAATCAAGGATTCCGTAAAAAATATTTGGAATAATTTTTTGAAGCACCGGTCCGATCGTTATATTATATAGCGGATCGACAACAATCAAGACTAAAAAGATTAACATTCCATACATTTCAAACTGAGACAATTTCGCCCGCGTACCTGGTGAAACAACGTCTTGAATAATTCGATAACCGTCAAGTGGCGGGAGCGGAAGCAGATTAAAAACAAACAAAACTACATTTAAATACGTAAACCAATAACACAGTTCATAGAGAAACTTTCCCCCGGTTCCCTCCAATCCGAATCCTATCGTCAGTGCCAAGAGAAGTCCGCCAATAAAAGCAAGCAATAAGTTACTTAACGGACCGGCAAGGGAAACAAGGACACCTGCCAGTCTCGGCTTTTTAAAATGGAACCGATTGACCGGAACCGGCCTTGCCCAACCAAAACCGGCAATCAACAACACGATAGTACCGATCGGATCCAAATGGGCCGCCGGATTCAACGTCAGCCTGCCTTGATTTTTTGCCGTCGGGTCACCAAATTTATAAGCAACAAAGGCATGGGCATATTCATGCACTGTAAACGCAATAATCAACGTAATGATAATATAGGGCAAAACATTTAGAGGAAAGGCTAAAAAACTCATAAATTCGCTCCTTTTTTTGATCTTTTAAACTTTATTTTACCATCTAATGGCACAGAACACACTTTTTAAACTTTTATGCACATTTTCTTTTCTTGATATACAAGATATAATAAATAGGTAGTATTCACATAGTTGGAGGAATGCAAAATGCCGTATGTTACAGTCAAAATGTTAGAAGGTCGTACAGACGAACAAAAGAAAGCGTTAGTTGATAAAGTAACCGAAGCTGTCGTAGAAACAACCGGTGCCAGTGTTGATAAAGTTGTTGTCTTTATTGAAGAAATGAAGAAAAATCATTATGCGGTAGCGGGAAAACTTGAAAGTGAAAAATAAATTAGTTCTTTAACGAAACAGGGAGGGACATAGCAAATCGTCCTCCCTGTTTCGTTTATACAAATAGTGCCTGACGTTTATCATCCTGGTGAACAACTTACTCCATTTGTTGGTTATTTACCAATGATTTTAATGATTCGATATATTGAAAGGCTTCATCAATCTCTTCTTTTGTGTACCTTTGTTTGCTTTTCACTTGGCTGATTTTTTTATAAATATCTTCCCGTGGTAGGGCATCAAAATAAAGAACGGTCGAGACCAGCTCTAAAAACCTCGAACTTTTCTTGTTCATATCATTTATACATTCGTCCAATGTCGATGGCAGTTTTTGCTCAAATAACTCAAGAAACTCCCCGCCATTTTTTGTCAGTTGATAACGGTACTGAAAATAACCGCCCTTTTTTTCCTTTACTTCATCAAGAAAGCCCATATTAACGAGTTCTTCCACTTGTAATGTCAATTCCTCTGAATACGGTCCATAAAAGTGAAAATCGAACTTTTCTTGATATGGAAAGGATAGTCTTTTGGCTATGTAAATCATTTTTTGCAATTTCTTGCGCCCGACTACCTCTTTTGCCGTCCGGATGGCATGGAGTATTTTGGCATGTTCAAAAAGCATTCATTTCATCTCCTACAATAGCTTCTACTGTTTTGATTTTTGCTGCAATCAAGAGCGGATATCTATTTTTTATCCATTTATCCCAAGCAATTCCTTAATTTGTCTTTTCTCATTTTTCTTGGTCGATTCATCCTTCAAGAGATCAAGAGGAAAGTATAACTTATGGTCGGTTCTTCGTTTCCCGCTGATTGCTTCAACAATTTCCGATTGTCGGGACAGTTCCCGAATTTCTCCATTCGACATCGATAACTGGATCGGCAGTCTCTCTTCCTCTTCCCCCGGTCTGTAAAAATCATAGGGGAGATCCGAGGAAGAGTCCAGAACTAAATAATATTCAGGATTTATCCCTGCATCTGTAAACAATGTTACCAGTTTCATATACTTTTTATATTCAGTTGCAGGGTCAAATTCGATATATTTGAATAAGTGCCTGTTTAAAAAGCGATAGCATAAGTCTTTCAAAATCGGGTCGTCCTCTTCTTGCCATACATGGAAATAATAAAGAACGACGGATTCATCCAATTCGAGATAATCTTTTAATTTCGGTTTTCCTTCAAACAATGTAACAAAATGTTTCGGTTCGTGTTTGAAATGATAAAATTGCTCATGTAATTCTTTGGCACGGTGAAGAATTTTTTGTAAAATGACTTCACCGGAACGCGAAACCGGGTGAAAATACACTTGCCAATACATTTGATAGCGGCTCATAATATAGTCTTCAACCGCATGCATGCCGCTCTTTTTAAAGACAACTTGATCCTCTTTTGGTCGCATCACCCTAAGGATTCGCTCCATGTCGAAATGACCATAGCTAACACCGGTAAAATAGGCATCTCTTAATAAGTAATCCATTCGATCTGCGTCAATTTGACTGGAAATCAGGCTAATGACCAATTTCTTTTCCGATGTTTTTGCAATCACTTCCGCCACCTTTTTGGGGAAATCTGCCGAAACCAATCTGAGAACTTGATTTACTTCCGTATCCCCCATAATGATCGCCTGGGTAAAATATTCATGATCAAACTGGAAAACTTTCTCAAATGCATGAGAAAACGGACCGTGTCCTAAATCATGTAAAAGAGCTGCACAAAGGGACAAAAGCCGATCGGATTCATCCCACTCCTGCCTCCCCTTAAAAACATCATCAACAATGCGGCGAACAATTTCATACACACCGAGGGAATGGCTGAAACGGCTATGTTCGGCGCCGTGGAAGGTCAGAAATGTTGTCCCGAGCTGCTTGATTCTTCTTAAACGTTGAAATTCCTTTGTCCCGACCAAATCCCAAATGACCCGGTCACGAACATGAATATAGCGATGAACAGGGTCTTTGAACACTTTCTCTTCTCTTAATTTTTCCATTGCATAACTCATATGGAACCCTCTTCCTTTATTTCATGTTTCCATTATATCGACTTTTCGTGCTCGTTTCATCATAAGAAAGAAATTTTTTAAAACTGTCGACACGTCGTACAAATATTGCTTTTTAATGCACATATCATACGATAACAATTTTTCTCTTTTTTCACTTACTATAAAGAAAACTTGATGAGGGCGATCCAATGTTGTCTTACTACATGGGTGACTATTGGACAAAATCAGCAAAAGTTGAAGCAAAAATGGCTCATAGAACAGCCCTATGAGACAAAATTTATTGAAAGTCAAGTCAAAGTGTCTCATAGAATTGTCCGTACCTCACTCTATGGCCTTCCTTGCACAACCAAGCTTTCCTTTTGCACTATTCCTAAAAATTTCCCGCTAAGTCGAATTCACTTCCCTGCTGGAAATTTATATGCTTAATGTATAAAAAAGAGG
>Ga0207789_1000104_pt1 | contig 72492 bp, 63 predicted proteins | sample HigsolmetaGSP12D_FD_184840 | JGI IMG/M metagenome (GOLD analysis project Ga0207789, IMG submission 184840) | High solid enriched microbial communities from the Joint BioEnergy Institute, USA - SP1-2-D (SPAdes) | ecosystem: Engineered > Bioreactor > SSF (Solid state fermentation) > Aerobic >...
TACTCACCGCGATGCTCTTGCACCAATCGAACGGCACGCTCACGGACTTCAGGCGAAAATTTGTTGTTCTTGCTCATGGCTCCATTTTCTCAAAGGTTGGAGCCTCCTCAAAACTCGGTGCGATTCACTTTGCCATCGAAGCGATCGTGCTGCTTGCCGCGCTCGGCATCGTGTGGCGGCTGCCCTTGCACCGGCCGGCCACGCCCGGCCCTGCACGATTGAGCCTGCCCACGGTGCCGCCCGCCAACCGGCGCCAGGTCGCCTGTGGGATTGCCACCTTCGGCCCCGGCATCACCGCCACGTCCTTCGTCCTGGCACTGGGGCCGTCGCTACTGTCCAACCTGCTCGGCGTGCGCAGCCCACTGCTGGCGGGCGGCATGGCGTGCGCCATGTTCCTGACGGCCACCGGCGTGCAATTTGCCGTGCGGCGCTGGCCCATACGCCGCATCTTCGCCGCCAGTGCAGTGGCTACCGTGCTATCGATGGCCGCGCTGGCCTGCGCCATCCACGCCTCGCTCGTGCCCGCGCTCATCGCGTCTGCCCTGCTTGCCGGCGCCGGCCAGGGCTTGGGCCAGCTCGGCGGATTGACGCTCATCGGCCTGCACGTCCCGGGCAGCCATCGCGCCCAGGCCAACGCCGTACTCAACATGGGCGGTTATGTCCCGGCAGGCATCCTGCCCGTGGCAACCGGCTATCTGACCGACGCCGTGGGACTGGCCACGGGCGCGACAGCGTTTGCGCTGGTGTTGACCGTCACGGCGTTGGCGGGCGGGATGTGGGCGGCGCGGCAGGCGGGGGGTTGAGCTCGTGGGGCGGAACCGGCCGCCGCTTGACTTCCTGACGGACTACCGAAAGATCCGCGATCGTTGCCGCTGCCGGCGGTGCCTGATCCCTGTATGTTTTGGAGGAGCAGGTTGGTGTCGTTCGGGGCACTGACTCGCACCTCATCCCTACCCCTGTCGGCCGTTCAGATTGTTGCCCCGTGACGCGACAACGACCAGGCCGACGACAGCGCCTCGGCCTGCCGCAGCACCGTTTGGACTGCCGCATCCTGAAGGTCGGGCGGGTAGCCGTACTTGCGCAGGATGCGCTTGACCAGCACCCGCATGCGGGCGCGGGCCGATTCGCGGTGGGCCCAGTCCACCGTGACGTTGTCGCGCAGGCTGGCCAATAGTTCGTGGGCGATCACCATAAGCTGATCATTTCCCATTACTTCAACCGCACTGTTGTTCTCGGCCAACGCCATGTAGAAGGCGTATTCCTCTTCCGAGATTCCCAACTCCTCACCACGCTGGTGGGCCGCGCGGATGTCCCTGGCCAGCTGGATGAGTTCCTGCAGGACCTCGGCCGTGTTGATGGCGTTGGCGTGATAGCGGGCTACGGCATCTTCCAGCCGCTCTGAGAACGCCCTGGTTTGGACCACGTTGCTCTTGCTGCGCGAGCGGATGCCGTCGTTGATGAGCTTGCGCAAGGCCTCCAGCGCCAGGTTCTTCTTCTCCATCTGCTGCACCTCGGCCAGGAACTCGTCCGAGAGGATGGAAATGTCGGGACTCTTGAGTCCGGCGGCCTGCAGGATGTCCACGATCTCGGTCGAGACCACGGCACGGCTGACGATCTGCTGAATGGCCAGCTCGCGTTCCTGCTGGGTCACGCCTGAACCGGTGCTGCTCTTGACCAGCGCGGCACGGATGGCCTGGAAGAAGCCGACCTCCTCGCGGATCTCGCGCGCCTCATCGGAGGCGGCGGCCAGGGCAAAGGCCTTGGACAGGGCCAGCACGGCGTCCTGGTAGCAGCGATGCGCCTTCTTCTTGCCCTCAGCGGTGGATTCCTGAGCCGCCAGCCGTTGTTGCATGACCAGCACCCACTCGATGGCACCGGCCATCATGGCCAGGCGCTCCTGGGGTGAGCCATTCAGGCCGCTGAGGTAGTCAAAGCCGTGGAACATGTCGCGTACGATCTCGTACTTCTCCATCATCACCGCAATGGCCTCGGCCTCGTCAATGCCGGTGTTTTCGCGGTCCTTTGGCGAGTACTGCGCCAGCGCCGACTTCAGGTTCTGCGCGATGCCGATGTAGTCCACCACCAACCCGGCGGGCTTGTCGCGGAACACGCGGTTGACGCGCGCGATGGCCTGCATCAGGCCGTGGCCGCGCATCGGCTTGTCCACGTACATGGTGTGCATGCAGGGCGCGTCAAAGCCGGTCAGCCACATGTCGCGCACGATCACCAGCTTCAGCGGGTCCTTCGGATCGCGGGCACGCTTGGCCAGAAGATCACGCCGGGCCTTGTTGCCGATGTGCGGCTGCCATGCCTGCGGGTCGCTCGCCGCGCCGGTCATCACGATCTTGACCACGCCGGCGTTGTCGTCCGGGCTGTGCCAGTCCGGACGCAGCTTGACGATCTCGTCATAGAGCGCCACGCAGATGCGCCGGCTCATGCACACCACCATGGCCTTGCCATCCAGCGCGGCTACGCGGTTCTCGAAATGCTGCACGATGTCGGCGGCGACGAGGCGCAGGCGCTTTTCCGCGCCCACCAAGGCTTCGACTGTGGCCCACTTCTGCTTGACACGCTCGCGAGTTGGCTCCTCCTCGTCTTCCAGGATGTCCTCGACCTCGGCGTCGATCTTCGGCTTTTCCTCCTCGTCCAGTTCCAGGCGCGCCAGGCGGGACTCGTAGTAGATCGGCACCGTGGCGCCGTCCTCCACCGCGCGGCTGATGTCGTAGATGTCGATGTAGTTGCCGAACACCGCCGGGGTGTTGACGTCATCCGCCTCAATGGGCGTGCCGGTGAAGCCGATGAAGGAGGCGTTCGGCAGGGCGTCGCGCATGTACTTGGCAAAGCCGTAGGAGACTTCGCCGGTCTTCACGTCCACCCGGGCCCTGAAGCCGTACTGGCTGCGGTGCGCTTCGTCGGCAATCACCACAACGTTGCGGCGGATGGTCAGCGGCTCCGTGACTTCGCCGAACTTCTGCAGGGTCGTGAAGATCACACCACCCGACGCGCGATTGAGCAGGGCCTGCAAGTGCTCGCGGCTTTCCGCCTGCACCGGCGTCTGCCGGATCAGGTCGCGGCACATGGAAAAGGTGGCAAAGAGCTGGTCGTCCAGGTCGTTGCGGTCGGTCAGCACCACCAGCGTCGGGTTCTCCATCGCCGGGTGCTTGACCAGCTGCCCCGCATAGAAGGCCATCAGCAGGCTCTTGCCGGAGCCCTGCGTGTGCCAGATCACCCCCGCGCGCCGGTCACCCGGGCGCTGGGTCTTCACGCTCGGCAAGCCATATTCGGCCGGGTCTTCCGCCACGCCTTGCACCAGCATGGCCGCGCGCACCGTGGAGTCCACGGCCTTCTTCACCGCGTGGAACTGGTGGTAGCCGGCGATGATCTTCACCAGCCCGGAACCCGTCTCACCAAAGACCGTGAAGTCGCGCAGCAGATCGAGCAGCCGCCGGTGCTCGAACACGCCTTCGATCAGTGTCGGCAGTTCCGGCGCGCCCTTGGGCGCGATCTCCATGCCGTCCGTGGTGCGCCACGGCATGAAGCGCTCCAGGTCAGCCGACAGCGATCCCACCCGGGCGGAAATGCCATCGGACGTGACCAGCAGCGCGTTGGTATGGAACAGCTGGGGGATCTGCTGCTTGTAGGTCTGCAACTGGTTGAAGGCACCGGCCAGCGTGGCGTTCCCGCTACCCGGCGCCTTGAGCTCGATCACCACCAGCGGCAGGCCGTTGACAAACACCACCACATCGGGCCGGCGGGTGTTCCGGCCGTTGATCACCGTGAACTGGCGCACCGCCAGCCAGTCGTTGTTCTCCGGGTGTTCGAAGTCGATCAGCGCCACCTTGCCGGCGGTCAGCGTGCCGTCCTCGGCGTAGTACTCGACGTCCACGCCCTCCGTCAGCAGCCTGTGCAGGCGGCGGTTCTCTTCGAGCAGGGCGGGCAGTTCGGACTGCGTGACCCTGCCGATCGCATCCTGCCGCGCCTCCGGCAGCACCCCGGGGTTCAGGCGGGCAACGGCATCCTCGAACCGCCTGCGCAGCACCACCTCATTGTGGCTCTCGCGCTCCGGCCGGTGGCCGTCTGGGCCGATGTCTTCCTCGCGTTCGATGCTGTAACCGAGCGCGCGCAGCTGATCCAGCAACGCGCTCTCGATCTCCGCCTCAGACAGAAATGCCATGCGTCTATCCCTCTTCCCTGCCGCCCGGCAGGGCGAGCATGTTCTCGATCAGGCGGATCATCACGTCCTTGTTCTTGGCGTCGGACTCCGCCACCAGCAGCGCCAGCGCCGCCAGGCCCACGTCGTTGATCACCGGCTCGCCATTGCGCAGCAGGCGCCCGTTGCGTGCCAGGAAATCCACGAACAGGAAGGCCCCGCTGCGCTTGTTGCCGTCCGCGAACGGATGGTTCTTGATGACGAAATACAGCAGGTGCGCGGCCTTGGTCTCCACCGTGGGATAGGCCGGCTCGCCGAACACGGTCTGGTCAAGGTTACCCAGCAGAGCCGCGAAGGCATCGCCGCGCTCGCGCCCGAAGAGCTCGGAAGCCTCGCCGCGCGCCATCAGATCAGCCTTCAGCCGCGCAATGGCGGCACGGGCCTCGTCCAGTGTCGGCAGCACGCCGCCCGGACTGCCCGCCGGTGCGGTCAGCAGTCCCTCGTCATAGCGTTGCAGCCACAGGAAGGTCTGGGTGTAGTGCGCGATCACGTCCACCAGCCCGCGGCCCTGATCGGCGGTCAGCGCCGCGCCGGCCGCGGCCTTGCGCACCAGCTGCAGCGCGGCTTCCAGCTCGGCGGCATTGCGTTCGAAGCGTTGGCGGTCCAGGCTGTAGCCCTTGGTCAGATGCTCGCGCAGCACCCGGGTGGCCCACTGGCGGAAACGGGTACCTTGATGGGACTTGACCCGGTAGCCAACCGAGATGATGACATCCAAGTTGTAGAACTTCACCGGCTTGTCTGAGCCGGCAATGTGCAAATTTTGCACATTGCTTTCCTCTTCCAGCTCGCCTTCTGCAAACACGTTGCGGATGTGCTTGGTGATGACCGAGCGCTCGCGGCCAAACAACTGTCCCATTTGCTCCTGCGTGAGCCATACCGACTCGCCATCCAGCCGCACCTGGACACGAACGTCTCCGCCTTCGTAAATGACGATTTGATTGCCGGGTTTCACAACACAGGCTCCGTTAAGAAGGCCTCGTCCTGTCTTTCGCGCTTCGGCCGGCCGATCTCCTCCTCGCGTTCAATGCTGTAACCGAGCCTTCCGAACTGTTCCAGTAGTGCCTGCTCTACGGCGGCCTCTGATGGAAACGCCATCACGCTTCTCCTTGTTCACCTGCAGAAGACCGGGTGACCGCCTTGACCAGCCCGACGTAATGATCCTTGTCGGCAGTCTCCATCAGCTCTAGCACGTCACGAAGAACGGGCTGCGTTTCGGAAAGGAGTGAAAGGTCATGCCCAGGATCGGGAATCGCATCTACATGAGAGTAGGTATTCAGCAGCCGCAGAATACGGGTCTTCTTCGCGTTATCGAATGGAACACGGTCGAGGCGGCGATACAGATCTCCACTCATCTCAGGGAAGCGGAATGCCAAGAATGCCTCAAGCAAGCGACGGGCCACATTTGGCAATCCATAATGGTGCTCAAGCTCTTCAATATCGTCACGGTTAGCCTCTGTGTGGACCCGCTTGAACAGATACTGATACTCAGACTCGAATTTCTTAAGCAGTGGATCAAGTCGCCCTAGCTCGCTAGAACGTGATCCGTCTGTGTGCCGGCGAGATCGAAGCTGGAAGCACTGAACACTTTCCCCGTATTTGGACAAATAGAGGAACCAGTTCTTCACCAGCCTGAAGAATGAGAAGTTATGCGTGAATATGAAAAGCTGGCCGGCTTCCTTGGTGCGTTCCTTCATGTAACCAAAAGCCGAGAACAGCGCATTGTCATCGAGGCTCGACACCGGGTCGTCAATGACGACAATTCCGTTCTTAAGATCAAAAGACTTGTCCTTCAGAGACTTGAGGAAATACAGGAATGCTATAGCCGTGCGTTCCCCTTCACTCAAATGCGCCACGTACTCCCCATTGCGGGTCAAAGCGTAGCCATTGCCTTTCGTTTCGAAACGCAGTTCGTCGCGGCCAAGATATGCGCGTAATTCAGCGGTCAGTTCATCAGCAGCGCGACGATGTTCGAGGATATCACGCTCCAGCTCCTCAATCCTCACTTGCACACTTTGGAACTGCGTCTTGACAGCTTCTAGCGCAGTGGTTGAGGTCGTCACGGAGTTTGAGCGCTCTGCAAATTCAGCCTGAGCCTCTGCAACGTACGATGCTTCCAGCATCTTGCAGGCTTCATCCACCGACGCCTTGAACTGCGCTGAGATCTGGTTGTGCTTCTCAATGATCGCATTGAGCTCGGCGACAGCACCAGTGAGCGAGGGCGGGGTCGAGCCACGAACCTTTGTTGCTGCGGGAGCAGGTGCAAATGGCTGATCGCGTTTTTCAGCCACGCACGCGATGAGTGCATCAATCGCGGTTTGTACCTCGGCGCATGCTTCTGAAACCTTCTGGCTCGATGCCAACGCATCAGACGCGAGTGACTCGTAGAAGCGCGAAACGTCAGGAAGCGACAGCGATCCCAATGCCTGCTTGCTCGACTTCAGCTTTTTCAAGAGAAGGTCAAGTTCCTGCTGAAATCTTGCGAAAGCGTCGTTGAAATGCGCCTCGAGAGCAGTTCGACGTGTCGTTTGGAAAGGCTGCAGACAGAAGCGGCAAGTGTCCGAGGCATGTTCTCCAGAGTGCAGCACAAGCCCTTCTTGTACCCATGCGGCAAGCCTGGAATTGCTGGTCAGCTCGTCGAGCGTCTGCGCGACGACGGAACGGCTGATCAGTGCATCAACCTCCCGCGTCAAAGCGCCCAAGTCGATGGCCGGCGCAGCGATCTTGTCAATATTAGGCTTGGGCTGGGCGTCCTTTTGGCTTCGAAGCCGCGCCTTTTCGTCGTCGGTGAGCATCGCAGCTGCGGCGCTTTGCGCATCCAGCGCTGCGACGGCAAGTTTGAAACGGCGCTTGTCATAATTGATGTAGGACGGGTTGTTCGCGGTGGTGAGCAGTTCCTTGATGAGCCTGGCCTTCTCCACGCAAAAATCATCGAGATCCTTTTCAGCGCTTCTCTTCTTGGCTTCCGCCTTCCCCACTTCGGCCTGGATGCCGGCAAGTTCCGTTTTAAGCTCCTCGACCTGCGCGTGTTTTTCAACGCTATCCTTGCCAAAAAAGTAGATTGGCGCGATGCCATTGGTCTGAGCGAGGGTGGAATTTATGAAATCTCGATTGAATACACGTACCTGAGGAAGAGTTGCAGACGAGAAGGCTGTCCCTTTCACCCTATTCGGCCCGTCGAATTCCAATTCAACATCACCCTCATTGAGCGCCACTTTCCTTTCAATGTGTGAGAGCAGCCAAGCCAACGTCGTTTTCCCGCAGCCGTTCCAGCCATAGATCAGATTGAACCGTGCAAACGGATGCAGGCCCTTCGGCCAGGCAAAATCACGAAAAACCCGCAGCTTCAACTTGGTGATACGAGCTAGCTTCATCCTTGCTCCCCTTGTTCTTCGTATTCGACAGATTCCACTGCTCCCCGCGCAGCGTTCAACGCCTCCACATAGGCATCGCGATCCAACTGGTAAAGCAAACGGCTGACCTCGACCTTCAAAGGCAGCTCATCGCCACCCGGAAGCAAGAAGCGCAGAGTTGGAGCATCATCCTCGTCAACATCCACTGACAGCCCCACGTGCGAGTCGATTAGTGCGTTTTCTTCCGCGAACCGCTCCCACGGTTCACGGGAGCGAGTGGGATCGAGCTGCACATCCAGATATGCCTTATGCAGAAAAGCCACAATGGCATCCGCCGCCAGTACAGCGGCACGATGGTGATAGATGGTTAACACATCTATGAAGCCGTCTTTGCCATGGCTCAATGGCCCTGCATCATTTCGAAGCACCCGCAGGGATTCGGCCAACCCATTGTGGTATTTGATCAGAGCAGCGAACTTTCGATGCCGAACATCCCCAAATCTAAGAACCCGTGTTGCGATGGATACCCACTCGGTAATTGGAGCATCATTCTTTTTCGGCTTTAACGGCGATCTTGGGTCGTCAAGCTCATCAATGATCACGCGACAGACACACTCCACGATTCCCTTTGCAGCATCAATTGAAGCATCGCTTTCGCTTTCAAGGCTTGCCTGCAACGCCTCAAATGTGTGCTGGAGCATCGGCGCGTCGCGCCAATGAGCACAAGCCTCACGAATGCCGGGGAACCAATCGAAGCTCATTGCGCCAATCCACCGACGATGCGTTCAACATCCGGTACCCGCAGTTCGCCGGAGATCAGCTTGGGCAGCAGGGTGTCTCGGAGTTGAGAGAGAGCTTCAGTGCTCTTGGAAATTGCCGCAATGCTCTCGCGAAAGCGCGAGGTGGTTTCTGCGAAATGCGAAACAAGCTCACGTGGAGGAGCGGCGACTTCAAGTCGATAGACATTCTCGCGGTTCAGGCCAGGAACTGCAGCGTCAGTATTCATATCTCTTAGCGGCAGGCTTTCGAGCAAGTAGTAGCAGAAAGATAGGGGCACCTTGGGCTGCACATAGAATACGGTGTCTATTGGAAAGCACGGGCGATCTTCCCAGTACAAACTCCCAACGGTGCCTTTGCGTCCGACAATAACCGTCGGCCCATTGATCATGGCTTCATTGTGAAACCCTACCAGGCCACCGGAGCCGTATACGGGGCAAATCCCTTTTTGACGTTTTCCTGCTGGCAAAGATTTCCCGTATGCAAGGCTCAGGTAGTCGGAAACACGTTTCGTTTCCCACCCCTCCGGAATCTCCCCCACTTCCGATTCGACGAGGCGGTCGGGAAACAGGTCGTAGAGGTGGGCGGGCAAGCCGGGGAGGGATAGTCCGCGCTGCCAGCGGCCGTCCATCTTGGCGCGCACGGGCTCGAAGTCCACGAACCATGCCTTGAACAGGGCGCGGGCCATGGCTTCCAGCGTTTCGTTCTGCTTGCGGTTGAGTTCGATCTTGTCGTCCAGCGTGCCGAGGATGTGGGCGATGGCGCGTTGTTCAGAAATCGGCGGTAACGCCAACTCTATCTTGCGAAGTTCGCTTTGCTTGATTCCTATAACTGTTGTCCCTGAGCTGCGGCCAACGAGTTTCTCTTGCATTTCCTGCGATTGCAGCAGGTATAGCAAATAGCAGTTATCAAGCAAGCCAGGCTTGCCCCGAAGCGTAACGATGCGCTGAGCTAACGCGACTGGAAGAAACTTGATCTGCGCAACTTCGCCAAGTGGCGCCTCAGTAGTTAATACGACGTCGCCAATCTTGGGGAGGCCGCGCGTCATCCACGACGCATAGTCCTCTTCTGCGATAAATTCATCTGGAGTCTCTATACGCCCTGATTTGACCACTTTTGCGGTAATTAACGGAATACCGTGGTTCGTTTTGCGCGGAGTCTTCCCTCGGTAGTCAATCAAGGCATCAAGACAATCTTCCAGTGGAAGAACAGTTAACTCACTCGCCATATCCCAGCTCCCTCAGGTCCGCCTCGATCGTGGCATCCATCCACGCCGTTTCCGCCCGCTGCCCGCGCCACTTATCCGTCATGGCCGTCTTCCCTCTGCTCATCGAACAGCCTCAAATACGGCTCGAACACGAACCGCCGGTTGCGCGCGTAGCCGGTGATCTCGCGCAGCAGGCCGATGCCTTCCAGCCTGCTGACGATCTGGTTGGCGCCGGCGGGGGTGAGGTCCAGCCATTCGCGCACGGTGGCCACGTTGACGATGGGGTGGTCGAACAGGCGATCCATCACGCGCTGGCCGTTGGCCGCGGCGCGGCCCAGCCCTTCGGTGATGCGGGCGCGGAATTCTTCACGCATGCGCAGGATGGCGGCGGCGGTCCGGGCGGCTTCGCGGCTGACGCTGACCACACCTTCCAGGAAGAAGCCCAGCCAGCCTTCCCAGTCCCCGGCGTCGCGCACGGCCTGCAGGCGTTCGTAGTACTCGATGCGGTGCTGCTTGAAGTAGTGCGAGAGGTAGAGCACCGGTTTGCCCAGCAGGCGCTTTTCCGTGAGCAGGAAGGTGATGAGCAGGCGGCCCACGCGGCCGTTGCCGTCGAGGAAGGGATGGATGGTTTCGAACTGGGCATGGGCCAGCCCCACCTGGATCAGGGGCGGCAGGCCGGCGCCGTCGTGCAGGAACCTTTCCAGGTCCGACAGGGCGCCGGGCACCTCGTGCGGCGGAGGCGGGACGAAGGCGGCGTTGGCCAGGGTGCAGCCGCCGGGGCCGATCCAGTTCTGGCTGGTGCGCAGCTCGCCCGGCGCGAGGCGTCCGCCGCGCACGCCCTGCATCAGTTCGGCGTGGATCTCGCGGATCAGGCGCACGGAGACGGGCAGGTCGGCCAGCCGGGCCAGGCCATGGTTCATGGCGCGCACGTAGTTGGCCACCTCGTTCACGTCCCTGGGGGTATCCGGGTCGAACAGTTGCGCCTCGGCAGCCAGCAGGTTCTGCAGGGAGCTTTGCGTGCCCTCGATCTGGCTGGAGAGCACGGCCTCCTTGCGGACGTACATGAACACGAACAGGTCGGGATTGGGCAGCGTGAGCACGGCGCCGTCCAGCCGCCCCAGGGCGTGGTCGGCCTCCGACAGGCGCTCGCGCAGCGGGCCGGAGAGGTCCAGGGGCGGATCCGGCGGCAGGGGCGCGGGGATGAAGGCCCGGTAGCCGGTGGGCTGCTGCAGGTAGCGACCGGCCCGGACGCGCATGGGATCGGGTGCGTTGATCATGAACGGTGACAGGCCGCTTGTTAAACGGGGCGTTTATTATAGAGCGGGTGCCGCGACTGTGTTCAACGCGGCGTTGAAAAGCCCAGCGCCTCCAGGTTGGCCTCGATCGCCGCATCCAGCCGGGCCGCTTCCGCCCGCTGCTGGCGCCACTGCGCCGCCAGCCGCGCCATCTTTTCCGTGAACGGTTCGCCGTCGTCTTCCTGCGCCGCCGCGCCCACGTAGCGGCCCGGCGTGAGCACGTAGTCGTGCCTGCGGATCTCGTCCAGCGTGGCGGACTTGCAGAAGCCGGGCACGTCGGCGTACTCGCCCGCGTCCTTCTCGCCGCGCCAGGCGTGGTAGGTGTCGGCGATCTTCCTGATTTCCTCGTCGGTCAGCTCGCGCCGGGTGCGGTCCACCATCACGCCCATGTTGCGGGCGTCAATGAACAGCACCTGCCCGCGGCGGTCGCGCAGGCCACCCTTCTTACTGTTTGCGGGGTTCTTGTTGCGGGCCAGGAACCACAGGCAGGCGGGGATCTGGGTGGAATAGAAGAGCTGGCCCGGCAGCGCCACCATGCAGTCCACCACGTCGGCTTCCAGCATGGCCCTGCGGATCTCGCCTTCCCCGCTCTGCTGTGAACTCATGGAGCCGTTGGCCAGCACCACGCCCGCGATGCCGTTGGGGGCGAGGTGGTGGTGGATGTGCTGCAGCCAGGCGTAGTTGGCGTTGCCCACGGGCGGCACGCCGAACTGCCAGCGCGCGTCCTCGCGCAGGCGCTCGCCGCCCCAGTCGGAGATGTTGAACGGCGGGTTGGCAAGGATGTAGTCGGCCCTGAGGTCGCGCAGTTCGTCCTTGTGGAAGCTGCCTTCGTTGTTCCAGCGGATGTCGGCGTCGATGCCGCGCACGGCCAGGTTCATCTTGCACAGGCGCCAGGTGGTGTAGTTGGACTCCTGGCCGTAGATGGCGATGTCGCCGATGCGGCCGCCGTGCTCCTCGACGAACTTTTCCGATTGCACGAACATGCCGCCCGAACCACAGCAAGGGTCGTAGACGCGGCCGGAATACGGCTCCAGCATTTCCACCAGCACGCGCACCACCGAGCGCGGGGTATAGAACTCGCCGCCGCGCTTGCCTTCAGCACCAGCAAACTGGCCAAGGAAGTATTCATACACGCGGCCGAGGACATCCTTCGAGCGGCTACCCTCCTCGCCCAGCGCAATGCCGGAGATCAGGTCGATCAGCTCGCCCAGCATCACCTTGTTGAGCGCGGGGCGGGCGTAGTCCTTGGGCAGCACGCCCTTGAGGGATTCGTTCTCCTTTTCGATGGCGCGCATGGCGTCATCGATCAGGGTGCCGATGGCGGGCTGTTTGGCGTTGGCCTGCAGGTGCGACCAGCGCGCTTCCTTGGGCACCCAGAACACGTTGTCGGCCAGGTATTCGTCGCGGTCCTCGGCGGCGGCTGGGTCCTCGGCCAGCAGCGCCTTATGCTTGGTCTCGAAGGCGTCGGAGATGTACTTGAGGAAGATGAGCCCGAGCACGACGTGCTTGTAGTCGGAGGGCTCCATGTTGCCGCGCAGCTTGTCGGCGGCCTTGAAGAGTTCGGCCTCGAAGCCGAGGGAGGCGCCGCTGCCGCTTTTGGCTGTGCCATTTCTTGCCATGGTGCTATTACCCTTTGCGTGATGCTTTATTCGGCTCCCGGAAGTCTACCGGGCCGGGCAACCCATGCAGGCATGGCGGTGCCGCGTGCCAAATTCCTGAAGTACTCGTGGCGAGCCCATTGACAGATCCCTCAAACACGGTCGACCGCAAAAGCAGCGATAGATTTATATTTATTATTTTTTAGTGACATAATGTCACCTGAACGATGGCATTATGCGTCGTCGCTTGAGGTCTGGCAATCGCGGTCCGTTGATCCGCGATATGCGCTCTCTGGCTCTCTGGATTGAACGATTCCACGGCCGGGTTTTGGCCACGCACCGTGCCGAAACCGCCCTGACGCACCGGAAAAAGGGAAATTGGTGGGCCCCCTGGGAGTCGAACCCAGCACCAACGGATTATGAGTCCGCTGCTCTAACCAAGCATGAGCTAGAGGCCCGTTGCGCCGCCACAGTCACGTTTGAAAAAAACGCGTATCGGGCGCATCGACAACCGCCTGGCCGGGTGGCCAAGGCTGGCTGAAAGCGCGCCATTCTACCAAATGCCCGCACCGGCCGATGCGCGGCTGGCGCTTGGCCTGCGCGGGCCACATGGGCGGCACCTGCCATGCCGCCCACGCCAGTTGGTCGGGGCTAGTCGGCTTGCGCGCCAGATGCCTTGACGGCCTCGCCCCATTTGCGCACTTCGGCCTGTATGAATGCGCCGGTTTCCTCCGGCGTCATGATCATGGGCTGCGCCCCACGGTCGCGCAGGTAGGACTGCATGGCGGGGGTGGACAGGATCGCGCGCACGCGGTCGTTCAGCAAGTGGACCACCGCCTCGGGCGTGCCACGCGGCGCCAACAACGCCGCCCAGCCGATGGCCTCGAACCCCGGGTAGCCCGACTCGGCGATGGTAGGCACGTCGGGAAGCTGCGGCAGCCGCCCGGCCGTGGTCACGGCCAGCGCCACGGCCTTGCCGCTTTGTACGTGCGGCAACGCGGCGGTAATGGAATCGACCATCAGCGGTACCTGGTTGCCGAGGAAGTCCGCCTGCGCCGGGCCACTACCCTTGTACGGAATGTGGCGGATGTCCAGCCCGGCCGCAGCCTTGAACATTTCGGCCGACAAATGCTGCGTGCCGCCGACACCGGCGCTGGCATACGCCAGTTCGCCGGGCCGGGCCTTGGCCTGGTTGACCAGCTCGCCGATGGAGCGGATGCCCGACTGTGGATTGGCCAGGAACACCAGGGGCACCGAGAACACACCCGACACGGGCGCGAAATCGTCGGCCAGCCGGTAATCCAGCTTCTTGTACAGCGTCTGGTTTACCGCCGCCGCGCTGCCGGCCATCACCAACGTGTAGCCATCGGCGGGCGCCCGGGCCGCCTGGGCCATGCCGATGTTGCTGCCGGCCCCGGCGCGGTTGTCCACGATGATCGGCTGCTTCAGGTCCTCGCCCAGCTTTTCGGCCAGCGCACGGGCGAAGATGTCGGTGGCCTGGCCAGGCGGGAACGGCACGATCAGCCGGATGGGGCGGTCGGGATACTGCGCGTGAGCGGCAACACTGGCAAGGGCCAGCCCGGCGCAGGCGATGAGATGTCTGAACGTCTTGGACATGGAGAGAGGCTCAATAGGGAAATCGAGGCACGCCGACAGGGGCGCGGACGTTTCCGTGAAGGCGTGTGCGGCCGCCCTCGTGGATGTGGCGGTAGCGGCCCTGCCGACGCTCGTGGCCGACGACGGACGGCAACTGCTGTCCATCATTGTAGAGGGCGCCGGCGCCCGAACCTGCCTGCCCAATCCCTTGCCGCAGGGTGCTTGGCTTTCGGGGACCAACAAAAAACAGCCGCCATGCCAGCGGCTGTTCGTGCCTGGTGACCAGGATTCTGGCGGGCCGCCGAAAGGCGGGCTCGGCGCCAACCGATTATGAGTCGGCTGCGCTCACCAGCTCGGGCCAGGGGCGTGTCAAAGCGGGCCGGCCTCGTACGGGCCGGCCTTGCCTCACTGCCCTTCCAGGAAGCTCTTCAGCTTGTCCGCCCGGCTCGGGTGGCGCAGCTTGCGCAGCGCCTTGGCCTCGATCTGGCGGATGCGCTCGCGGGTGACGTCGAACTGCTTGCCGACCTCTTCCAGCGTCTGGTCGGTGCTCATCTCGACGCCGAAACGCATGCGCAGGACCTTGGCCTCGCGCGGGGTGAGCGAATCCAGCACTTCCTTGACCACCTGCCGCATGGACTCGTGCAGGGCCGCGTCCGCGGGCGCCAGCGTGGACGTGTCCTCGATGAAGTCGCCAAGGTGGGAGTCGTCGTCGTCGCCGATGGGCGTTTCCATCGAGATCGGCTCCTTGGCGATCTTCAGGATCTTGCGGATCTTGTCCTCGGGCATGTCCATCTTGGCGGCCAGCGTCGCGGGATCGGGCTCCGAGCCGGTTTCCTGCAGGATCTGGCGGCTGATCCGGTTCATCTTGTTGATCGTTTCGATCATGTGAACCGGGATGCGGATGGTGCGCGCCTGGTCGGCGATGGACCGGGTGATGGCCTGGCGGATCCACCACGTCGCGTAGGTCGAGAACTTGTAGCCGCGGCGGTATTCGAACTTGTCCACGGCCTTCATCAGGCCGATGTTGCCTTCCTGGATCAGGTCCAGGAACTGCAGGCCGCGGTTGGTGTACTTCTTGGCGATCGAGATCACCAGGCGCAGGTTGGCTTCGGTCATCTCGCGCTTGGCCTTGCGCGCCTTGGCTTCGCCCGTGGCCATGCGCTTGTTGACCTCCTTCAGGTCCTTCAGCGGCAGGACGACGCGCGACTGCAGGTCGATCAGCTTCTTCTGCAGCTCATGCACGGCCGGCACGTGGCGCTCGAGCGTCTCCGAATACGGATGGCCGGCGCGCACTTCCTCGAGCACCCAATCCAGGTTGGTTTCGTTGCCCGGGAAGACCTTGATGAAGTGCGAGCGCGGCATGCCGGCGCGATCCACGCAGGTGTGCAGCACCGCGCGCTCGAGCTGGCGGACTTCCTCGACCTGGTTGCGCAGCGTGTCGGCCAGGCGCTCGACCATCTTGGCCGTAAAGCGGATACCCATCAGCTCGTTCTGGATGTGCTCCTGGGCCTTGATGTAGGGCTCGGACTTGTAGCCTTCCTTCTCGTAGGCCTGGCGCATCTTGTCGAACCACTTGCTGACCTCGTCGAACTTGGCCAGCGCCTTGACGCGCAGGTCCTCGAGCTGCTTGCTGCTCATGCCGCCGGCGGGGCCCTCGTCGTCGCCGTCGTCGCTGACGCCGGCGCCGGCGTATTCCTCGCCGTCTTCGGGGTCGACCAGGCCGTCGACGATTTCGTCGATCTGCACCTGGCCGTCACGCACGCGCTGCACGTGCGTGAGGATCTCGTTGATCGTGGTCGGGCAGGCGGAAATCGCCATGACCATGTGCTTCAGGCCTTCCTCGATGCGCTTGGCGATCTCGATTTCGCCCTCGCGGGTCAGCAGCTCGACCGAGCCCATTTCGCGCATATACATGCGCACCGGGTCGGTGGTGCGGCCGAAATCGGAATCGACCGTGGTCAGCGCCGCTTCGGCCTCGTCCTCGACGTCGTCGTCGTTGGACGCCACCGGCGCGTTTTCGCTCATCAGCAGCGTTTCGGCATCTGGCGCCTGGTCGTAGACCGCGATGCCCATGTCGCTGAAGGTGCTGATGATGCCGTCGATGGCCTCGGCGTCGACCAGGTCATCCGGCAGATGGTCGTTGATTTCGCCGTAGGTCAGGTAGCCGCGGTCCTTGCCCAGCTTGATCAGCTGCTTCAGGCGGTTGCGGCGGGCTTCGTATTCCTCGGGCGAAACGGGGCCGCGCGCGATCAGGTCCTTGGGATCGGCCTTGCCGCGCTTGCCGCGCTTGGCCGGCTTGAAATCCGGTACGACCTCGCCCTCGCCGTCATGGTCCAAGACGTCGTCGAAGTCGGCCGCGTCGTTGCCGGCGTTCTTGGACGGCCGTCCCGGGCGGCGGCCGGTGCCCGCCGGGCGCGACACCAGCTCGGTGAGCGTTTCCTCGGCCTTCTTGGCCTTGGCGCGGCTGGCGCGCGTCGACGCCGCCGTGGCCTCGCCCTTGGCCGATTTCTTGGCCGCCGCGGTCTTGGCGGCCGTCTTGGCCGCGGTCTTGGAAGCCGTCTTCGAGGCCGTCTTGGCGGCGCCCTTGGCGGCAACCTTCACCGCCGCCTTGGCCGTCGGCTTTTCGGCGGCCATGGCAACGGCGCGCGCCGGTTTGCCGGTCGCGGTCGTTTCGATGCGGTCCGAAGTGCTTGCAGTAGAGGTTTTGCCGGTGGATTTGCTCATGATCGCTTCCGTGGCCGTCGCAAAACGGCCACATTAAGGATTTATCCCACCCGACGCAAGCGCATCGAAGCGGGCAAGGGCTCAAAAGAGCAGGACGACTGGTCCAAGGGGGAAATAGGCATCGCGCCCGACCCAGGGCGGCCCAAACGCGAAACCTTTAATTCTAGCGCATTCATTGCTTGCCTTCATCGTGGGCCGGTTCCGATTAGAACCGATATCCGCCTGGCGAGTTCCTGGTAATGCCGGCGCGCCGCCTCGTCGGGCAGGCCGGCCCGGACCAGTTCCTCCTGCTCGGCCTTGAGCGCGTCCAGTTCGATGCGGCGCAGGGCATCCTCCCACTCGGCCTGCGGATCGGGCAGGTCTTCCTGCGCGAGCACGTCGCCGGCCATGGAATGCAGCACCTCGGCCAGTTCCGTGCCCGGCTCCACCGCCTCGCACAGCGCCCCCAGGTGGCGCGCCCCGCTCGCCCGGGCCAGCACGATGAGGTCCCTGACCATGCCCAAATGGGGGCCGCGCTCGAGGACTTCAAGCTGCTGGTCGCCCATGACGTCGACCAGCTCGGGATGCGCCAGCAGCAGCCGCAACAGGCGCCGCGCCAACGGCGTGACCGGGCGTCGCCGCCCGGGCTGCGCCATGCCCGGCTGGCCGGACCGCCCCGACCAGGACCGCCCGCCTTGCCTGCGCCAAGCAAGCGGCGTGCCGGCCCCGCCCGTCGGGACGGCAATCGCACCGTCCGGCCCGTGCAGGGCTGCCACGGGCACCCCGGCTGCGGTCGCCCCAGCAGGCGCCAAGCCCGCCGCGCCGGCGTCTGCCGGCACAGCCGGGCGCGCGGCCAGCGCGAATGTTTGGGCCAGCTCCTCGGGCGTGAGTTGGACCATGCGCGCCAATTCGCGCTGCAGTTGCAGGCGCAAGGCGCATTCGGGCATGGCCTCGATCAGCGGGCGCGCCTCGTGCACGCAGGCTGCACGCCCCTCTGCCTCGGCCAGGTTGTGGCGTGCAGCCAGCTCATCGAGCAAGAACCGCGACAGGGGCATCGCCTCGGCCAACTGGGCACGGAAGGCCTGCTCGCCGAATTCCCGCACGTAGGAATCCGGGTCGTGCTCCTCGGGCAGGAACAGGAAACGCATCGACACGTCGTCACGCACCAGCGGCAGGCAGGCTTGCAGCGCGCGCCAGGCGGCCCGGCGGCCGGCCGCATCGCCGTCGAAGCTGAAGACGATGCGGTCGCTGGCACGCAGCAGCTTTTGCACGTGCACCGGCGTCGTGGCCGTGCCCAGCGTGGCCACGGCGTTGCCAATGCCCAGCTGGGCCAGGCCGACCACGTCCATGTAGCCCTCGACGACGATGACCTGCCCCTCGGTGCGTATGGCCTGGCGCGCCTCCCAAAGCCCGTAGAGTTCGTTGCCCTTGGAAAACAGTGGCGTCTCGGGGGAATTGAGGTACTTGGGCTCGCCCTTGCCAATGACGCGCCCACCAAAGCCGACCAGGGCGCCGCGCGCGTTGCGGATGGGAAACATCACCCGCTCGCGGAAACGGTCGTAGCGCCGCCCGTCTTCGGACTCGATGACCAGCCCGGCCTCGACCAGCGCCGGGTCTTCGTAGTGGGCAAAAACCTTGGCCAGGCCCTGGCGGTCGCCATCGGCCCAGCCCAGGCCGTAGCGTTTGGCGATTTCGCCGGTCAGGCCGCGCTGCTTGAGGTAGCGTATCGCCTCGGGCGCCTGGGGCAGCCGGCGCTGGTAGTGCGCTAGCGCCGCTTCCAGGACCTGGGTGTGGCGGGAGACTTCTTCGCGGCGCCGGGCTTCCTGGGCCCGCTGGCGCGGGCTGCGGTCGTCTTCCGGGACGGTCATGCCGACCGAGGCCGCAAGCGTGCGCACCGCCTCCGGGAAACTGGCGGCGGTGTGCTCCATGAGGAAACGAATGGCGGTGCCGTGGGCGCCGCAGCCAAAGCAGTGGTAGAACTGCTTGGTCGGGCTGACCGTGAACGACGACGTCTTTTCGTTGTGGAAAGGGCAAAGGCCAAGCAGGTTGGCCCCCCCTTTGCGCAGCTGTACGTATCGCCCTACGACGTCGACGATGTCGACGCGGGCGAGCAGATCCTGGATGAAGGACTCAGGGATCAAGTATCAATAAAGACGCGGCGGCAACTGCTGGCTGCGGATCCGCTTGAAATGGCGCTTGACCGCAGCGGCATGCTTGCGCTTGCGCTCGGCCGTGGGCTTTTCGTAGAACTCGCGCGAGCGCAGCTCGGTGAGCAGCCCCGTCTTTTCGATGGTGCGCTTAAAGCGCCGCAGCGCCGCTTCAAACGGTTCGTTTTCTTTCAGGCGGACAATAGGCATGTAGGCGTCTACTGGGTAAAAAGTTCCAAGTAACTTGAAATTGTAGCATGCGCAGGGCTAATTGCGCACGCCTTTTCGGATCCACGCCTCCAGTTGGTGGGGGCGCAGGCTGTCGTACTCCTCGAACGGCTGGTGGATCCAGGGGTTGGTCTCCAGCTTTTCGACGTAGTAATCGGGGGCGGTCCGGGCGTGGCCTTTCCACCACAGCACCGCGCTGCGCAGTTCTGAAATCGCCGGGAACTGCTGCGCCAGGTGCTCGCGGACCCGGCTGAAGGTCAGGCCGGTGTCGACCATGTCGTCGACCAGCAGCACCCGGCCGGCCAGGGACCCGCGCGTAATCGTGATGAACTGGGCGATATCGAGTTCGCCCTGCTTGGTGCCGGCCGCCTCACGGTAGCTGCTGGTGGCCAGGATGCCCAGCGGTACGTCGAAGATGCGCGACATGACGTCGCCGACGCGCACGCCGCCGCGGGCCAGGCACAGTATTTGGTCGAACTGCCAGCCGGACTGGTAAACGATCAGGCACAGGCGCTCGATCAAGCGGTGGTAATCATCCCAACTGACCCAAAGGTCACGGTCGGTGCTGGCAGGCGTATTCATGCGCAGGCGCTCCGTCAGTCCTTGAAGGGATGGCGCAGGACGATGGTCTCCTTGCGGTCCGGGCCGGTCGAAACCATGTCCACCGGCACGCCGCAGACTTCGGCCATGCGCTCCAAATAGCGGCGGGCGTTGGCCGGCAGCTTGTCGTATTCGGTGATGCCCACGGTCGACTCCTTCCAGCCCGGCAGCTCCTCGAGCACCGGCTCGGCCTGCGCCACCGCGGCAGCGCCGTACGGCAGGACGTCGCAGAACTTGCCGTCGACCTTGTAGCCCACCCCCAGCTGGATGGTCTCCAGGCCGTCGAGCACGTCCAGCTTGGTGATGCACAGCCCGGAAATACCATTCAGGCGCACCGAGCGGCGCAGTGCCGCCCCGTCGAACCAACCGCAGCGGCGGGGCCGGCCGGTGACCGAGCCGAATTCCTTGCCGACGTTGGCCAGGTGCGCGCCGACCTCGTCGCCCAGTTCGGTCGGGAAAGGACCCGAGCCCACGCGGGTGGCGTAGGCCTTGGTGATGCCGAGCACGTACTGCAGCGTCTGGGGGCCGACGCCGGCACCGGCCGAGGCCGCGCCGGCCAGGCAGTTGCTGCTGGTGACGTAGGGATAGGTGCCGTGATCGACGTCGAGCAGCGCCCCTTGCGCGCCTTCGAATAGCAGCCGGCCGCCGGCCTGCTGCACGGCCCACAGATTGCTGGAGACGTCCTTGACCATGGGGGCGATCTGCGGAGCCAGCGCCAGCGCCTGGTCGCGCACTTCCTGGGCCGAAATGGCCGGGGCCTGCAAATAGTGGGTCAGCACGAAGTTGTGATAGTCGAGCACTTCGGCCAGCTTGGCTTCGAAAACGGCCGGGTTGAACAGGTCCTGCACACGCAGGGCGCGGCGCGCGACCTTGTCCTCGTAGGCCGGGCCGATGCCCCGGCCGGTGGTGCCGATCTTGCCTTCGCCCTTGCGGGCCTCGCGCGCCTGGTCGATCGCCACGTGGTAAGGCAGGATCAGCGGGCAGGCTTCGGAAATCTGCAGTCGCGAACGCACATCCAGGCCGGCGGCCTCGAGTTCGGCGATTTCCTTGAGCAGCGCCTCGGGCGAGAGCACCACGCCGTTGCCGATGTAGCAGGTCACGCCTGGGTGCATGATGCCGGAGGGAATCAGGCGCAGGATGGTCTTCTGGCCGTTGATCCAGAGGGTGTGGCCGGCGTTGTGCCCGCCTTGGAAACGCACGACGCCCTGTGCCGATTCGGCCAGCCAGTCGACGATCTTGCCCTTGCCTTCGTCACCCCACTGGGTGCCGATCACGACTACGTTCTTGCTCATATCGCTAAGGTCAAATGGTTATTCAAAGCGCCCTGACCGTCCAGGTGCCGTCCAGGCACACGAGCTCCCGGTCGCAGACGAATTCGTCCTGGTCATGCTCGTGGCCAGGCAGGATCTGCACCACGACTTCGCCCTGCTCGCGCAGTTGGCGCACCGCGCGCACCAGGTCCGGGTCCATGCCCCAGGGTGCGCGCACGGCCCGGGCGGCCTGCGCCGGCGCCAGCCCCGCAGTCAGGCGCCGCAGGTCCAGGCTAAAGCCCGTTGCCGGCCGGGCGCGGCCGAACGCGCGGCTGACGTCGTCGTACCGCCCTCCCCGGACAAGCGCTTCGTGCCAGCCTTCGGCATACACGGCGAACGTGACGCCGGAATGGTAGCCATAGCCGCCCACGTCGGCCAGGTCCACGCCGACGCTGACTTCCGGCAGTGCCGCGCACAGCGCGGCCAGCGCGTCCAAGGCGGCGGCCACGCCCGGCAGGGCCGGCAGCTGCTTGCGCGCCCGGTCGAGCACGTCCAGCCCCCCGTACAACTCGGGCAGCCGCAGCAAGGCCTGCCGCGTTTCGGGGCGCACGCCGGACGGGCCGTCGGCCAGCGCCGCCAGCCCGGGGATGTCCTTTTCGCGCAACAGGGCGACGATGTCGTCGGCCTGGCCGGCCGCGGCTGGGTCGGCATCGATGATGGCGCGCACCAGGCCGGGATGGCACAGGTCCAGCCGCGGCTGCGCCACGCTGGCCGCACGCACCGTCTCCAGCGCCAGGCAGACGATTTCGACGTCAGCCTCGAAGCCTTGGTGGCCGTAAAGCTCGGCGCCGATCTGCAGCAGCTCCCGGCCGGACAGCAGGCCGGCAGGCCGGGCGTGCAGCACTGGCCCGCAGTAGCACAGGCGGGTGACGCCCGCGCGGTTGAGCAGGTGGGCGTCGATGCGGGTGACCTGCGGCGTCATGTCCGCGCGCACGCCCAGGGTCCGGCCGGATAGCTGGTCCACGAGCTTGCAAGTGTGCAGGTTCAAGTCGGTGCCGGTGCCCGACAGCAGCGAATCGATGTATTCCACCAGCGGCGGCGCGACCAGCTCGTACCCGTACGTGCGGTACAGGTCCAGCAGGCGCCGGCGCAGCTCTTCCATCCGGCGCGCCTCGGCCGGGAGAATATCGGCCAGGCCCTCCGGCAGCAGCCAGTTGCCCATGTACTGTCTCGGCCCCAGATCCCCCGAGGCGCGGGTGGCGGCCGCCATGCGGCGCCCAAAACAAAAGGCGGCTTGGAGCGTAAGCCCGGCAAGCCGCCTGTGGTGAATCGTAGCTTACGGGTTATTGTAGCCCGTTTTGCGCCGCAAGGAGGCCAGGCGCCTAGCGCCCGGCCGCGCCCTGCCCGGCGCTGCCGCCCTGCGACGACTTCATGAACTGGAAGAACTCCGAGCTCGGGTCGGCCACGATCACGTCGCCCGGCTTGGAGAACGCGGCCCGGTAGCCTTCCAGGCTCTTGTAGAAGCGGTAGAACTCAGGATCCTTGCCGAAGGCCTCGGCATAGATCGCACTGGCCGTGGCATCGCCCTCGCCCATGATGCGCTGCGCCCGTGCGTACGCATCGGCGATGATCTCTTCGCGCTGGCGGTCGGCCTCGGCACGGATCTTTTCGCTTTCGGCCGCGCCGATCGAACGCAGTTCGTTGGCCACGCGGGTGCGCTCGGCCTCCATGCGGCGGTAGACGGATTCGGAAATCTCGGGCGCGAACTCGATGCGCTTTAAGCGCACGTCGACGATCTCCACGCCCAGCGGCTTGGCGCGCTGGGCGACGTTGGCCAGGATCTCGGACATGATCTTGTTGCGCTCGTTGGAGACCACGTCCTGGACGGTGCGCACGTTGACCGAGGCGTTGAGCGCGTCGCGAATCTGCGCCAGCAGCCGCTCCTGCGTGGCTCGCTCGTTGGTCCCGAAGGTGATGTAGTACAGCCGCGGATCGGCGATGCGCCACTTCACGTAGGAATCGATGAGCAGGTTCTTCTTCTCGGAGGTCTGGATGCGCTCGGCGTCCTGCGATTCAATGGACAGCAGCCGCTTGTCCAGGCGCACCACGTTTTGGAAGGGCGGCGGCGCCTTGAAGTACAGGCCGGGTTCGCTGATGACGCGGCGCACCTCGCCCAGCGCGAAGACCAGCGCGTAGTCGCGCTCGCGCACGACGAACATGCACGAAGAGGCCGCCGCCAAGACGATGAGCAGGCCGACGAGGACGGGCATGAGGCGTTGCATGACGTGTCCTCCTTCAGCGCGTCGAGCGGTCGCGGGTCAGCGCGTTGGAGCCGGCCGCCGCGCCCGAGGGCCTGGGCAAGGATGGCACCGTCGGCTGGCTGGCCCCCGGCAGGCTGGTGGATGACGAGCCGCCTGCCGGCGCCGGCGCCTTGCCGGCATCCTGGACGGCCTGCTGCATGATTTTGTCCAGCGGCAGGTACAGCATCTGGTTGCTGCCTTCGGCATCAACCATGACCTTGCTCGCGCGGCTGAAGATTTCCTGCATCGTTTCGAGGTACATGCGCTGGCGCATCACGTCGGGCGCCTTCTCGTATTCGGCCAAAATGCTCTGGAAGCGCGCGGCGTCGCCCTTGGCGTCGCCCACGACCTTGGCGCGGTAGCCCTCGGCCTGCTCGATCATGCGCGAGGCCTGGCCGCGCGCCAACGGCACGACCTGGTTGGCGTAGGCCTGGCCTTCGTTGATCTGGCGCTCGCGGTCCTGGCCGGCCTTGACCGCGTCGTCGAACGCCGCCTGCACCTGCTCGGGCGGTTGCACGTTCTGGATGGCCACGGTGCTGATCTGGATGCCCGTCTGGTACCGGTCCAGTATGGTCTGCATCAGCCGCTGGACTTCGCTGGCGACCTCGGTGCGGCCTTCGTACAGCACGAAGTCCATGGGCTTGGTGCCGACCACTTCGCGCATGGCGGTTTCGGCCGCCTGGCGCACCGACTCGTCGGGATCGCTGGTACGGAACAAGTAATCAGGTGCGCCTTCGGGCTGCAGGCGGTATTGCACGACGAACTGCATGTCGATGATGTTCTCGTCGTCGGTCAGCATCAGCGACTCGGGCAGCACCTTGTTGCGCGCGCTGCCGCGAAAACCCACTTCGAAGGTGCGCAGCTGCGAAACGTTGACGAGTTCGTGTTCCTGGATGGGATAAGGCAGCCTCCACTGGAAGCCCGCCGGCGTGGTGGCCTTGTACCTGCCGAACTGGGTGACCACGCCGACCTGCCCTTCCTCGACGATGTAGAAGCCGCTGGCCAGCCACAGGGCCACGATGACGGCCAGGATCACGCCGGCGCCGATGCGGCCGCCGCGCGGCGACGGCATGGCGCCCCCGCTTGGATTGGTCGGGCCGCGCCCGCCACCTTTGCGGCCGAACAGCGCGCTGATGCGGTTGTTGAAATCCCGCCAGACTTCGTCGAGGTCGGGCGGGCCGTCGCTCTTGCCGGGACGACGCGGCGGCTCGGAACCACCGTTGCCGCCGCCGCGGCCCCAGCCGGGGTCATTGAGATTGAAGAGTTTGGAAATCAGACCCATTGTTTCCCGCGATTCTGCCGGCCTCTGCGATTGCCCCGCGCAACGCGTCCAGTCCGGCGCGCTCGATTGCGCTGACAAATACCCGCGCAATCGTACCATGCGCATCGCGGTCGACCCGGGGCGCCAGGCCCGCCGCGTCAATCTTGTTGTAGACCAGTATGCGGGGGATGTCGGCCGCGCCGATTTCCGCAAGGACCTTGTCGACCTCGGCGATCTGCTCGTCGCGCTGGGCGCTGGAGGCGTCGACCACGTGCAGCAGCAAGTCGGCGTGTATGGTTTCTTCCAGGGTGGCGCGAAAGGCCGCGATCAGGTTGGGCGGCAGGTCGCGGATGAAGCCGACGGTGTCCGACAGCGTTACCTGCCCCGCCCCCTCGATCCAAATGCGCCGCGTCGTGGTGTCCAGCGTGGCGAACAGTTGGTCGGCGGCGTAGGCGCCCGCACGCGTCAGGGCGTTGAATAGCGTGGACTTGCCAGCGTTGGTGTAGCCCACGAGCGAGACCGACAGCGTCGTGCCGCGCGCCCGCGCCCGACGCTGGGTCTTGCGCTGGCGCTCGACCTTGTCCAGGCGCTCGCGCAGCACCTTGACCCGGGCGCCGATCATGCGCCGGTCCATTTCGAGCTGCGATTCGCCGGGGCCGCGCATGCCGATGCCGCCACGCTGGCGCTCCAGGTGGGTCCACAGCCGCGTCAGCCGCGTGGCCAAGTGCTGGAGCTGGGCCAGCTCGACCTGCAGCTTGCCCTCGTGGCTCTTGGCCCGCAACGCGAAGATGTCCAGGATGAGCGCCACGCGGTCAACCACGCGCAGCTTGAAGGCGCGTTCCAGGTTGCGCTGCTGCGCGGGTGAAAGCGGCTGGTCGAACAGCACGATGTCGGCCCGCTCGGCGCCGGCGATCGCCACCGCTTCCTCAAGCTTGCCCGAGCCGATGAAATGCGCGGCGTCGGGGCGTGCGCGCCGCACGCTCACGGTGGCGACGATGTCGGCCCCCGCGCCGCGGGCGAGCATCGCGAATTCGTCGGCGTGCGCCTGGTGGTCCGGGTCGCCCAAGTCGACGCTGACGATCAGTGCACGCATGGAAAGGAGTCAAAAATGCCCGCCGTCACGGTGCGTGCGGCGGGCTGGGATGCTATGCGCAGCAAAGGCTGATTATTCCGTCGGGACTTCGACCTGGAAGTTCACGGGGCGGGCGGGCACGACGGTGGAAATGGCGTGCTTGTAGACCATCTGCGTCACGGTATTGCGCAGCAGCACCACGTATTGGTCGAAAGATTCAATCTGGCCTTGCAATTTGATGCCGTTGACCAGGTATATGGACACCGGCACGTGTTCCTTGCGCAGCGTGTTCAAGAAGGGATCTTGCAGGGTTTGCCCTTTATTGCTCATTGGCCAGGCTCCAAATCATGTTGTTCTTAAGTGGCGATGCCACAACATACGTACTCTACAGGGTTTTCCCCAAGCATGCCAGCCGAGCCGCCGCCGCGGGCGGCGACTTTCGCGTGCCTGGAAAAGGCCCGGAATGGATGGTCATCCCGGTGCGGCGCGCAAGCATTGTGCGCCGCAACATCGATCATATACCGACCGGCGCTGGCGTGTCGCGCGTGCCGGGTCAGCGCAGGATTTCGGCAAGCGCCGCGGCCAGGGCCGCGCACTGCTCATCGGTGCCGACGGTGATGCGCAAGAATTGCGCGATGCGCGGCGCGCGGGCGAAATGACGCACGATGATGCCCCGCTCGCGCAAGGCGGCGGCCAGTTCGCCCGCGTCGCGCGACGGATGCCGGGCAAAGACGAAATTGGCCAGCGACGGCAAAACCTCGAAGCCCAGGTCCTGCAGGGACTGTGTCAACGCCTGGCGGCTGGCCATGACGGCCTGGCAGGTGCGCTGCAGGTAGTCGCGGTCGCGCATGGCGGCGGCCGCCCCTGCCTGGGCCAGGCGATCGAGCGGATAGGAGTTGAAGCTGTTCTTGACCCGCTCCAGGCCCTGAATGAGATCGGGATGGCCGATGGCAAAGCCCACGCGCAGCCCGGCGAGCGCGCGTGATTTCGACAGCGTCTGCACCACGAGCAGGTTGGGATATTGCTCGATCAGCGGCACGGCCGATTCCGCGCCGAAATCGACGTAGGCTTCGTCTATCACCACGGGCGCATCCGGGTTGCCCGCGGCGATGCGGGCGATGTCGTCGCGGCCGAGCGCCCGGCCCGTGGGCGCGTTCGGGTTGGCCAGGATGATCGCGCCGGCGCGCGGCTCGCGCAGGTAGTCGTCCGGATCGACGCGAAAATCCTCGGTCAGCGGGATCTCCCGGAACGCGACGTCGTACAGCCCGCAATACACGGGGTAAAAGCTGTAGGTGACGTCGGGAAAGTACAGCGGCCGGTCTTGGCGCAATAGGGCCTGGAAGGCGTGGGCAAGCACTTCGTCCGAGCCGTTGCCGACGAACACGCATTCGGGCCGGGTGCCGCACGCCTCGGCGATCGCCTGGCGCAGATCGTCCGAGCCCGGATCCGGATACAGGCGCAGGCTGTCGGCCGCGGCTTCGCGTATGGCCTGCAGCGCCAGCGGCGAGGGTCCGTACGGTAATTCGTTGGTGTTGAGCTTGATCAGGTTTTGCAGCCTGGGCTGCTCGCCCGGCACGTAGGGCTGCAGCCCATGCACCCGCGCGCTCCAGTAGCGCCCTGGCGCGGGACTATCCGTTCGATCCATTACTTGCCGTCCACATACGGATTGCGTGAAGACTTGAACTCGATGCGCAGCGGCGTGCCGGTCAGTTTGAAGGCCTGGCGAAAGCGCGTCTCCAGGTAGCGCCGGTACGAGTCGGGCACGGCATCGAGCGCGTTGCCGTGAATGACGATGCGCGGCGGGTTCTGCCCGCCCTGGTGCGCATAGCGCAGCTTGGGCCGGAAGATGCCCTTGCGAGGCGGCGGCTGTTGCTCGACCGCGGCGTGCAGCTCGCGCGTGAGCTTGGGCGTGGACAGTTTGGCGAACGCCGCGGCGTGGGCTGCCTGCACCGACTTCAGCAGCGCGTTGACTCCCTGCCCTTTGAGTGCGGACACCGTATGCATGCGGGCAAACGACAAAAAGCGCAGCTTGCGGTCGAACTCGCGCATGATGCGCTCGCGCCGCTCGGTGTCCAAGCCGTCCCACTTATTGATGGCCACCACCAGGGCGCGGCCAGTCTCGAGCACGAAGCCGGCGATGTGCGCGTCCTGCTCGGAGATGTCCTGCTGGGCATCGAGCATCAGCAGCACCACATTGCTCGCTTCGATGGCCTGCAGCGTCTTGATGACGGAGAACTTCTCTATCGCTTCGAAGACCTTGCCGCGCTTGCGCAGGCCGGCCGTGTCGATGAGCGTGTAGCGCACCCCTTCTCGCTCGAAGTCGATTTCGATGGCGTCGCGCGTGGTGCCAGGCATGTCGAAGGCGATGACGCGCTCCTCGCCCAGCAAGGTATTGATCAGCGTGGACTTGCCCACGTTGGGGCGGCCGACGATGGCCAGCTTGATGCGGTGCTCGACCCGAGGCGCCTCGGCCGCCTCGGCGGCATCGCCGGCGGCCAGCTCGGCCTCGATCTGCGCATCGGTCTTCTCGGGCAGGTCGTACGCCAGTTCGTCCTCGGCCTCGCCCAGCCCGGCAAGGGCGGTGTCGATCAGGTCGGCCACGCCGTCGCCGTGCGCGGCCGATATGGCCATCGGCTGGCCTAGCCCCAGCTCGTGGAATTCGGCGATGGCAGCGCTGTGCGCCATGCCTTCGGCCTTATTGACCGCCAGCACCACCCGCCGGCCGGTACGGCGCAGCAGGTCGGCGATCTCCTGGTCGTGTGCGTTCAAGCCGGCGCGCGCATCGACCAGGAAAATCACGGCGTCGGCTTCGGCGATGGCCTGGCGCGTCTGGCGCGCCATCTCGACCAGGATGCCCGATTTGGCCACGGGTTCGAAGCCGCCGGTATCGACCACGATGTAGGGCTTGCCGCCCACCCGGCCCTCGCCGTAATGGCGATCGCGGGTCAGGCCGGAAAAATCCGCGACCAGGGCCGCACGCGAACGCGTCAGGCGGTTGAACAGCGTGGACTTGCCCACGTTGGGGCGGCCCACGAGTGCGACGACAGGCTTGAGCGGCACGGGCTTACTCTACCGAAATGAAGGCCAGCTCGCCGTCGCTGTCCTGTACGACCACGCCCGAAGGCGTCGCCACGGGCGGCGCGATGATGGGATCGCCGCCCACGGAGATACGGCCGAGCAGGCGTCCGTCCTGCGCGGACAGGAAGTGCACGTAGCCTTCGAAGTCGCCGACGGCGACCACGTTGCCGACCACCGCAGGCGCCGACAGGCGGCGGTTGCGCAGGGCATCCTGCTTCCAGATATTGCCGCCGCCTTCCAGCGCGAATCCGTGCACGACGCTGTGCTGGTCGGCCGCGAAGGCGAAGCGGCCACCCACGGCCATGCCCGAGGCGCTGGAGAATTCCTTGGACCACAGCGGCCGGCCGCCGGCCGACGCGTCGAAGCACACGATGCGGCCCTGGTAGGCGACCGCGCACAGCAGGCGGCCGGCCAGTTGCGGCGCGCCCACCACATCGTTGACCCGCTCCAGGTCGCTGGAGCCGCGCGGCGTGGCGACGGTACCTTCCCACTGCACGTTGCCCGTGGCGGTGTTCAGCGCCATCAGCCGCCCGCCAGGCATGCCGGTGATGACCAGTCCTTCGGCCATTTGCATCTGCGTGGGCGCCCGCAGCGCCAGGGCCGGGCCGGGGCGCTGCACGCTCCAGATGCGCTCGCCAGTTTCGGCGTTGAACGCCTGGATGCGATAGTCGCCGCTACGTACCACGACCACGCCGAAGCCCACGGCCGGTGCGATGCTGACTTCGCTGGTAGCCTGGGCGCGCCATTTTTCCGCGCCGTTTTCGTCCAGCGCGATCACCTGGCCTTGCGGCGTGGCCACCGCCGTGATCCGGCCGTCGGTGCCGACGCCTGCCGACAGGCGCACGTCGGTGTCGCGCCGCCAGATCACCTTGCCGGTGGCCAGGTCGTACTTGGCGACGTGGCCGTCGGCGGCCGCCGCGTACACCGCGCCGTCGAGCACGACCGGTGCAAATCCTATGCCGGCGCCGCTGCCGACGTCGGCACGCCAGGCGATGCGCGCCGATACCCCGGGCGGATAGTCGGTAAGGGGTTGCGGCGCATAGCGCGCATCATCGTCGGAAAACATCGAGCAGCCGGCCAGCGCCGCGGCGCACGCCAGGGATGTCAGGCCGCGCAGGGCGCGACGCACATTTGCAGGGACCATCACGATTGCGCTCCGCTCAAGGCGTCGAGTTTCAGTTGCACGACCGGGGCCAGGGGATGCTCGCTGCCCATGGTTTGCAGCGCGGATTCCCACGCCTTGCGCGCTTCGTCGGCCTTGCCTTGCGCGGCCAGCACATCGCCGCGGCGATCCTCAAATAGCGCGGCAAAGGCCTGGGGCGGGTTGGCCAGCTGGCCCAGCGCCTGGTCGTATTGCTTCTGATCCAGCAGCAGGCCGGCCAAGCGCAGGCGCGCGACCGCGGCCAGCGCCGGATCCTTGCCCTTGGCGACCCATTCCAGCTGCTCACGCGCCGCGTCCAGGTCCTTTCGCTCCTGCAGGGCCTGGGCGGCCACCAACGCGCCACGCGCCGCATACGCGGTGCCGGCGAAATCCTCGCGCAGGGTGCGGGCCGCGGCCTTGAGCCGCGCGGTGGAGTCGTCGCCGCTATGCCGCGCCGCGTCCTCGAGCGCCTCGAAATACCCCATGGCTTGGCTGGCGCGGTGATTTTCGTACCACTGCCAGCCGCGCCATCCGGCGAAGACGGCCAGCACGATGGCAGCTGCGCTCAGGATGGGCGTGCCGTAGCGCCCCCACCACTGCTTGATCGCGTCCAGCTTTTCCTGTTCTTCCAGATCGTATGCCATGAATCAAATCCCCGATTGCAAGACGGCCGCCAGATCCTCGAGCCGGACCTGTTCCTGCACCGGCCCGTCGCCGGACCGGCCACGCAGCCACTTCACGCCGGCCACGCCGGCGGCCACTTCGTCGGCGCCAAGGATAACCGCTACCCGGGCCCCGCTGGCATCGGCACGCTTGAACTGCGACTTGAAGCTGCCGCCGCCGGCGTGCACGACCACGTCCAGGCCGACGTCGCGCAGCGACTCGGCTACGGCCGCGGCGCGCCGGGCGGCTTCGTCGCCCTGGTGCACCACGTAGACCTGGCATTCGGGGCGCGCAGCGCCGGCACCGGCCTGTTCCCACAGGTCGAGCAGGCGCTCCATGCCGATGGCAAACCCCACCGCCGGCGCCGGCTTGCCGCCCAGCAGCTGGATCAGGCCATCGTAGCGGCCGCCGCCGCAGACCGTGCCCTGCGCGCCCAGGCGGTCGGTCACCCACTCGAAAACGGTCAGATTGTAGTAATCCAACCCGCGCACGAGCCGCGGATTGAGTCGGTATTCGATGCCTGCATCGGCCAGGCGCTGGCAGACCCCGTCGAAATGCGCGCGCGACTCCGACCCCAGGAAGTCGAACAGCCGCGGCGCGGCGTTGGCCATTTCCTGCATGGCCGGATTCTTGGTGTCGAGCACGCGCAAGGGGTTGGTGTACATGCGACGCAGCCCGTCTTCGTCCAGCACGTCGCGGTGGCGCTCCAGGTGCTCGATGAGCGCCGCGCGGTGGGCTGCCCGCTCCTCGGGCTGCCCCAGGGAATTCAATTCAAGGCGCAGGTCGGTCAGCCCCAGGCGCCGCCACAGGCGGCGCAGCATGACGATCATCTCGGCGTCGATGTCGGGGCCGGCATAGCCCAGCGCCTCGACGTCGATCTGGTGGAACTGGCGGTAGCGTCCGCGCTGCGGCCGCTCGTGCCGGAAGACCGGGCCAATGGCGTAGACGCGCTGCGGGCGGTCATACAGCAGATTGTGCTCGATCACCGCCCGCACGATCCCGGCCGTGAACTCGGGCCGCATCGTCAGCATGTCGCCATTGAGCGAGTCGGTGAAGGTGTACATCTCCTTCTCGACGATGTCGGTCACCTCGCCGATGCCGCGGGCGAACAGCCGCGTGTGCTCGAGCACGGGTGTGCGCAGGCCGCGATAACCGTAGCTGCGCAGCCAAGCGCGGACGATGTCCTCGAGTTCCTCCCAACGGCTGCTCGCGTCGGGCAAGATGTCGTTCATGCCGCGGATGGCGGACACTTTCTGGAAGGGTTGCGTCATGAGTCGTAAGAAAAACGCGCCGCGCCCGGCTGGGGCAGTCCGCGCGGCGCCGTCGCTTGCTTTATTGGGTATGGTTTGCGGTTGCCGCGCCGTAGCGGCGCGCCACGTAGTCTTCGACCAAGGCCTGGAATTCCTCCGCGATGCGCTCGCCCTTTAGCGTGACGGTGCGCTCGCCGTCGATGAAGACGGGCGCGGCCGGCACTTCGCCAGTGCCCGGCAGGCTGATGCCGATGTCGGCATGCCGGCTTTCGCCCGGGCCGTTGACCACGCAGCCCATGACCGCCACGTTGAGGTTTTCCACGCCCGGATAGCGGCTGCGCCAGACGGGCATTTGCCGGCGCAGGTATGACTGGATGCTGTCGGCCAGTTCCTGGAAAAACGTACTGCTGGTGCGGCCGCACCCCGGGCATGCGACGACCATGGGCGCGAAGGCGCGCAAGCCCATGCTCTGCAGGATTTCCTGCGCGACGATGACTTCGCGCGTGCGGTCTCCGCCCGGCTCGGGCGTCAGCGATATCCGTATCGTGTCGCCGATGCCTTCCTGCAGCAGCACCGCAAGCGCTGCGGTGGAGGCGACGATGCCCTTGCTGCCCATGCCCGCCTCGGTCAATCCCAGGTGCAGCGGATAATCGCAGCGTGCGGACAGCTCGCGATAGACGGCGATCAGGTCCTGGACATGGCTGACCTTGCACGAAAGCACGATGGCGTCGCCCGGCAAGCCAAGCGCTTCGGCCCGGCGCGCGTTGCCGATGGCCGAGACGACCAGCGCCTCGCGCATGACCGCCTGGGCATCCCAGGGCTCGGCGCGACGGCTGTTCTCGTCCATCATGCGTGCCATCAGCTCGTGGTCCAAGCTGCCCCAGTTCACGCCGATGCGCACCGGCTTGCCGTAGCGGCAGGCCACTTCGATCATCTGCGCGAAGTTGTCCTCGCGCTTTTTTCCGCCGCCCACGTTGCCCGGGTTGATACGGTACTTCGACAGCGCCTGCGCGCACTCGGGGAACTGGGTCAGCAGCTTGTGCCCGTTGAAATGGAAGTCGCCCACCAGCGGCACGGACACGTTCATGCGGTCAAGCTGCTCGCGGATGGCGGGCACCTCGCGCGCGGCTTCCGGCGTATTGACGGTGATGCGCACGATTTCGGAACCGGCCTGGGCCAGCTCCTTGACCTGGATGGCCGTGGCGATCGGATCGGCCGTGTCGGTGTTGGTCATGGACTGCACCGCCACGGGCGCCGCCCCGCCGATGCGCACCACCGCGTCGTTCCAGCGCACGGTGACGCAACGGGTGGCACGCCGGGCGGCGGGACCGACCGGGGCGGGCGCGCCGGCCGCGGGGCAGGAAGAATCGGAAACTTGCATCAAGAGGCCGAAGGAGAAAGCCAGTCCAGGCTCAGCCACTGCGCGGGCAGCCAGCCGTGCCAGAAAGCATAGCCCAGCGCGGCAGCCAGCACCGCCAGAATGGCGACGATCCAGGCAATCGAGCCGCCGCCCGAGCGTTCCTCGTGCTGCATCACGCCGCGCCCCTGCACGGACGGCCGCACCGGCGAGGCGGCCGGGGCGCCGAGGTGCGGCTGCAACGCGCTCAACATGGCGGCCGGATCCACGCCCAGCAGGCGCGCGTAGTTGCGCACCAGGCCACGCAGCGACACCCCGGTGGGCAGCTCGTCCCAGCGCTCGTTTTCCAGCGCGTCGATCTGTCGCGGAGAAAACTTCAGCCGCACCGACACGTCGGCCAGCGTCCAGCCGCGGGACTCGCGCAACTGCCGCAGGGCGGCTCCGATCGCGGCTGCCGGAACGGAATCATCGACGGATGCCTGGACGACGGCCGGATCGGGAGCGTTCATGCACGCAGCTCCTTGATGGGAATGGGCCCGCGCACGGCGGCCCGCTCGCGCAGGCGGGTACGGTCGCGCACTTCGCCAGCCAGCTGGCCGCAGGCGGCAGCGATGTCATCGCCTCGCGTCTTGCGGATTGTGGTCACCACGCCAGCGTCCATGAGCCGCTGCGCAAAGGCGTTGACGCGCGCCGGGGGCGAGCGCTTCAGCCCGGACTCGGGGAACGGGTTGAACGGAATGAGGTTGAACTTGCACGATACCCGGCGCGCGATGTCGACGAGTTCGCGGGCATGGCTGTCGGCATCGTTGATGCCGTCCAGCATGACGTATTCGAAGGTGATGAAGTCGCGCGGCGCGTGCGCCAGGTAGCGCTCGCACGCCGCCAGCAGGTCGTCCAGCGGATACTTGCGGTTCAGCGGCACGAGCTGGTCGCGCAACGCATCGTTGGGCGCGTGCAACGACACCGCCAGTGCCACCGGACAATCCTGGGCCAGGCGATCCATCATGGGCACGACGCCCGAGGTCGACACGGTGACGCGCCGGCGCGACAGCCCGTAGGCGTTGTCGTCGAGCATCAGCCGCAGCGCGACCAGCACCTGGTCGTAATTGAGCAGCGGCTCGCCCATGCCCATCAGGACCACGTTGCTGATCACGCGGGCGTCCGTGTCGGGCTTGCCGCCGTCGCGTGGCAACCGGGCGCTGGCCCGGTCGGCCTGCAGCACGCGCATGGCGTGCCAGAGCTGGCCGATGATCTCGGCGGCGGTCAGGTTGCGGTTGAACCCTTGGTGACCGGTGGAGCAGAACCGGCAGTTCACCGCGCAGCCGGCTTGGCTGGAAATGCACAGCGTGCCACGGTCATCCTCGGGGATGAAGACCGCCTCCACGGCATTGCCCTGCCCCACGTCGAACAGCCATTTGCGCGTGCCATCGGCCGAACGCTGTTCGGCGATCACCGGCGGCGCGCTGATGATGCAGCGCTCGGCCAGACTGGCGCGGAAATCGCGCGCCAGGTCGGTCATGACGTCGAAGTCGGCCGCGCCACGCTGATGCACCCAGCGCTGCAGTTGCCGGGCGCGAAACGGCTTGCCGCCCCACTGGCCGACCAGGTCGGCCAGCGCGCCGGCATCCATTCCGAGCAGGTTCAGGCGCTGGGCGGTTTGCATGTCTGTGCCTTCATGTGCCTGCGATGCGCCCGGCATCGGGCGCCGGGGTTCCGGTGCTGCCGCCGTGCAGCACCGCCAGCGGGCGGGGCACGGCGCACCGGCCCATCGCTATCGGCTGTGGATGTCGATTTCCGGGAAGAAGAACGCGATTTCGGCACGGGCGGTTTCGGGCGCGTCCGAGCCGTGGACAGCGTTGGCATCGATGCTTTCGGCGAAGTCGGCGCGGATCGTGCCGGGGGCGGCCTTCTTGGGATCGGTCGCGCCCATCAGGTCGCGGTTCTTCTGGATCGCGTTCTCGCCTTCGAGCACCTGCACGAACACCGGGCCGGATACCATGAAGTCGACCAGGTCCTTGAAGAAGGGACGCTCCTTGTGCACGGCGTAGAAGCGCTCGGCGTCGCCGCGCGACAGCTGCACCATGCGCGCGGCCACCACCTTCAGGCCGGCCTGTTCGAAGCGCGCCACGATCTGGCCAATGACGTTCTTGGCCACGGCATCGGGCTTGATGATCGACAGGGTACGTTCAATGGACATCTAGTCACTCCAGGTATGTGCAAAAAAGCCCGGCGACAAACGGCCTGGGCGTTGGCGCCCGGGCCGCCGCAGGGCTAGATTTTTGTAAAAGCGGGAAAATCTGAAATCTTTCAACAACCTGGCATTTTAGCATGCCGGCCATCCTGCAACCATTTTAAAATTGTCGGCTTGCCCTTTGCGCCGCGACTGCCGCGGCGCGCCGCTGCCGGAACTTGCAATGACCCCAGATTCGCAGAAAGAGACCCGCCAACTTTCCAAGAGCTTCGAACCCGCAGAAATCGAATCGCGCTGGTACGCCGAATGGGAGGCACGCGGCTATTTCAGCGCCGGCCGTCACGTCCAGGAAGGCACTGGCGAACCCTACGTGATCCAGTTCCCCCCGCCCAACGTCACCGGCACCCTGCACATGGGGCATGCCTTTAACCAGACGATCATGGACGGGCTGGTCCGCTACCACCGCATGCGCGGCCACGATACGGTATTCGTGCCGGGCACCGACCATGCGGGCATCGCCACGCAAATCGTGGTCGAGCGCCAGCTCGATGCGCAGAAGGTGTCGCGCCACGACCTGGGACGCGAGCGCTTCATCGAAAAAGTCTGGGAATGGAAGGAGCAGTCCGGCAACACCATCACGCGCCAGGTGCGCCGCCTGGGCGCGTCGGCGGACTGGCCGCGCGAGTACTTCACCATGGACGAGCGCATGTCGCGCGGCGTGGTCGAGGCCTTCGTGCGACTGTATCGCGAGGGCCTGATCTACCGTGGCAAGCGCCTGGTCAACTGGGACCCGAAGCTGCTGACCGCCGTCAGCGACCTGGAAGTCCAGATGGAGGAAGTCGACGGCTACATGTGGCACATCTGCTACCCGTTCGTGGACGGGCCACAAACCATCGTCGACAAGGACGGCAAGACGGTCACGCTGCGCGGCATGACGATCGCCACCACGCGGCCCGAGACCATGCTGGCCGATGGTGCGCTGGCCGTGCACCCCGATGACGAGCGCTACCGCCACCTGGTCGGCAAGATGGTCGAGCTGCCGCTATGCGACCGCAACATCCCCATCATCGCCGACGATTTCGTCGACCCGGACTTCGGCACCGGCTGCGTCAAGATCACCGGCGCGCACGACTTCAATGACTACGCGTGCGCGCAGCGGCACAACCTGCCCATGATCGTGATCTTTACGCTGGATGCGCGCATCAACGAAAACGGGCCCAAGCAGTTCCAGGGCATGGACCGCTACGAGGCGCGCAAGGCCGTGGTGGCGGAGCTGGAAAAGCAGGGCTACCTGGTCAAGGTCGAGCCGCACAAGATGATGCAGCCCAAGGGCGACCGCACCGGCGTCGTGCTCGAGCCCATGCTGACCGACCAATGGTTCGTCGCCATGAGCAAGCCGGCGCCCGAGGGCACGTTGCACCCGGGCAAGAGCATTACGGAGGTGGCGCTGGAAGTGGTCGCCGACGGCCGCATCAAGTTCTACCCCGAGAATTGGACAGCCACCTACAACCAGTGGCTGGAGAACATCCAGGACTGGTGCATCTCGCGCCAGCTCTGGTGGGGCCACCGCATCCCGGCCTGGTATTCGTCCGACGGGCAGGTCTTCGTGGCCCACAACGAAGAGGAGGCGCTCGCCCAGGCGCGCGCGGCCGGCGTCGAAGGGCCGCTGGCGCGCGATCCCGACGTGCTCGATACCTGGTTCTCGTCGGCGCTGGTGCCCTTCACCACCCTGGGCTGGCCGGACCGCACGCCGGACCTGGAGCGCTACCTGCCATCCAGCGTGCTGGTCACGGGCTTTGACATCATCTTCTTCTGGGTCGCCCGCATGGTCATGATGACCACCCACATGACCGGGCAGATCCCCTTCCGGCACGTCTACGTGCACGGCCTGATCCGCGACGCCGACGGCCAGAAGATGAGCAAGTCCAAGGGCAATACGCTGGATCCGGTCGACCTCATCGACGGCATCGACCTGGAGTCGCTGGTGGCCAAGCGCACCTACGGCCTGATGAACCCCAAGCAGGCCGGCGACATCGAGAAAAAGACCCGGCGCGAATTCCCCAACGGCATTCCGGCCTACGGCACCGATGCGCTGCGCTTCACGATGGCCGCCTACGCCACCCTCGGGCGCAACATCAACTTCGACCTCAAGCGCTGCGAAGGCTACCGCAACTTCTGCAACAAGCTGTGGAATGCCACGCGCTTCGTGCTGATGAACACCGACGGCCACCTGCCCGGCCCGCAAGGGCTGGCGCCCGAACCCGGGGCGGCCGACAAGTGGATCGTCAGCCTGCTGCAGCGCCTGGAGGCCGAGGTCGAGCGCGGCTTTGCCGACTACCGCTTCGACAACATCGCCAACGCCATCTACCGCTTCGTCTGGGACGAATACTGCGATTGGTACGTGGAACTGGCCAAGGTCCGGCTGCAGCAGGGCACGCCCGGCCAGCAGCTGGCCACGCGCCAGACGCTGATCCGCGTGCTCGAAGCAGTGCTGCGGCTGGCCCACCCCATCATTCCCTTCATCACCGAAGAACTCTGGCAGCAAGTGTCAGTGGTCGCCGGCAAGCGCCGGCCGGATGAGCAGACCAGTATCAGCGTCCAGCCCTACCCGCGCGCGGACCTGTCGCGCGTCGACGAACAGGCCGAGGTCTGGATGGCCGAACTCAAGGCCCAGGTCGAGGCGGTGCGCGCGCTGCGCGGCGAGATGAACCTGTCCCCGGCGCAGCGGGTGCCGCTGCTGGCCGAAGGCAATGGGCAGGTCCTGCGCGACAACGCCCCCTACCTGGCCGCGCTGGCCAAGCTCAGCCAGGTCGAAGTGGTGGACAAGCTTCCGGAGCTGGGCGCGCCGGTGCAGGTCGTGGGTAACGCGCGGCTGATGCTGCGCGTGGAAATCGACGCGCAGGCCGAGCGCGCGCGCCTGGACAAGGAAATCGCGCGGCTCGAGGGCGAGATCGCCCGCGCCAATGGCAAGCTGTCCAATCCCAGCTTCGTCGAGCGCGCCCCGGCCGCCGTGGTCGAGCAGGAAAAAACGCGGCTGGCGCAGTTCACCAACACGCTGGCCAAGGTCCGCGAACAGCGCGCCCGGCTCGGTTAAGGGAGGCCGCGCGGCTTGGCGCCGGCCGCTGCGGCCCGGTGCCGCCGCGTAGGCCGGTGGTCATCGGTAGCCCACGCGGGGCGGTTCAGGCCGATCGTCCCTGCGCTTGGGCCAGCGTCGCCAGAAGGCGCTCGTCTTCGCGGTCGAGCAAGCCTTGGGCGCGCGCGCGCTCGATCAAGTCCGGGCGGCGCAGCCAGGTCAATTCCAGCGAGCGCTTGCGCCGCCAGCGCGCAATCTGCGCATGGTGGCCAGAGAGCAATTCGGCCGGTACGGCCATGCCCTCGTAGACTTCCGGGCGGGTGTAATGCGGGCTATCGAGCAGGCCGCCGAGCGACGGATGGAAAGAATCCTGCTGGGCCGAATCGCTGTCGTTGAGCACCCCAGGCAGCAGGCGCACGCAAGCGTCCATTATGGCCATGGCGGCAAGCTCGCCGCCGGACAGCACGAAATCGCCGAGCGACCATTGCTCGTCGACGCTGCGGTCGATGAAGCGCTGGTCCACGCCCTCGTAGCGCCCGCAAATGAAGATCCGGCCCGGCCCGGCAGCCAGTTCGGCGGCTGCGGCCTGGTCGAACCGGCGGCCGGCCGGCGAAAGTAGCGCAACCGGGAGCCTGGGCAGGCCAGCGGCCTGGTGGGCTGCGCGGATCGCCGCCACGGCCTTGTCCAGCGGGGCAGCCATCATGACCATGCCTGGTCCGCCGCCATAGGGCCTATCGTCGACAGTACGGTGCACATCGGTCGTGTAGTCGCGCGGGTTCCAGGTGTGCAGCGCCCAGCGCCCCTGTGCGTGGGCACGCCCGGTCACGCCAAGGTCGCGCACCGCGGCGAACATTTCCGGGAACAAGGTGACCACGTCAAAGCGCATGGCGTCCTGCCTGGGATGAGGTGGGCCGGCCCCGCCGCGCACGGGCCTGGCCGGTCAGAAATCGGCGGGCCAATCGGTGTCGATGCGCCGCGCAGCCAGGTCGACGCTGCGCACGTGGGCGCCCACGAACGGCACCAGCACCTGCACGGACCGCCCCTTGGCATCGCATACGGCTTGTCCGTCCTCGGACAGCCTATGCACGTTGAGCACCGCGTGCGCGCCGTTGTCGGTCACTTCGGCCACGCGCCCGATGAGCACCGACCGGCCGTCCTGCTCGCCAAAGAGCATACAGCCGATCAGGTCGACCCAATAGTATTCATTCTCGCCGGCCGGGGGAAACTCCCGTCGGGACACATATACCCCCATGCCGCGCAGGGCATGGGCAGCTTCGCGCACGGCTACGCCCTCGAGGCTGGCCACGACGGTCGCGCCATGGACGCGGCTGGCCGCCACCTTGAACGGCTGCGCCTGGCCGAAGGCGTGCGACGTGGCTTCGCTGGCCACCGGCGGCACGACGCCCGCCGGGCGGCATAGCCACCAGCAACGGGCCGCGAGCAGGACTTCGGCTTGCGCCGAGTGCGGCTGCACCTTGACCCATCCGCGCACGCCGTAGGCCGAAACGATGCGGCCCAACTCGACCAGGTCGGACGGGACTGCCGGTACGACAGCAGCCGTGGGCATGCGCGGCCTCAGGCCGCGGCGGCGCCGACTTGCTTGGAGTAGTCTTTGACCAGACGCGCGACGGCGGGCGACAGCTGGGCGCCGTTGCTGGTCCAGTGCGTGACGCGGTCGAGCGCGATGCGCAGGCGCTCGTCGCCTTCCTTGGCAACGGGGTTGTAAAAGCCGACGCGCTCGATGAAGCGCCCATCACGGCGATTGCGCGAGTCGGTCGCAACCAGGTTGTAGAAGGGCCGCTTCTTCGAGCCGCCGCGTGCAAGGCGAATCACCACCATAGGTAATCCTTTGAAAATGTTCGGAAAAGCCGCTTAGCATAGCACGGTCCCAACGAATGCTCAACCGAAAAGCCGTGCCGCTGGCGCCCGCCGCTAGCGTCGGCGCAGGAAATGCACCGCCCGGCCGTCCGATTCTTGCTGGGCGAGCAGCGCATTGCCCGTCTGCTTGCAGAAAGCCTGGAAGTCACGTACCGCATTGCGATCGGTGGTGACCACCTTGAGCACCTGCCCGCTTTGCAGCTGGGCCAGGGCCTTCTTCGCGCGCAGGATGGGCAACGGGCAGGCCAAGCCGCTGGCGTCGATTTCCAGGTCGGCGCCCGGCAGGCCGTTCGGGTCGGGACTGGATGACTGGTCCATGATGGTCTCGGTCGCAGCACCCGGGCGCAAGACGCCCGGGTCATGAAGGGTTGGCGCGCAAGCCGCTTACAGGCGCTCGTCTATCCAGCGCTGCACGCTGGCGATCGCCGCCGGCAGCGCCGCGGCGTCGGTGCCGCCACCCATCGCCATGTCGGGCCGCCCACCGCCCTTGCCGCCAAGCTGTCCGGCCACGTAGCCGACGAGCTCGCCGGCCTTGATGCGGTCGGTGAGGTCCTGCGTGACACCGCCCACCACGCTGATCTTGCCGTCGGACGGGCCTGCTGCGAGCACGACGATGGCGCTCTTTAGGCGATCCTTGAGCTGGTCGACCATGCCGCGCAGTGCCTTGGGATCGGCGTCCTTGACGCTGGCGGCCAGCAGCTTGACGCCCTTGACCTCGATGGCCTGGGCGGCCAGGTCGTTGCCTGCGCTGGCGGCCAGCTTGGCCCGCGCCTGGTCGAGCTCGCGCTCGAGCGTGCGCACCTGCTCCTGGACCTGGGCGATGCGCTCGGGCAGCTCGGCCGGCTGGGTCTTGAGGGCGCCGGCCGCGCGCGCCAGCGTGGCGGCCAGGTTCTGCACCCAGGCCAGCGCGTTGTCGCCGGTGATGGCCTCGACGCGGCGCACGCCTGCGGCCACGCCGCTTTCGGAGACGATCTTGAACAAGCCGATGTCGCCGGTGCGCGCCACGTGCGTGCCGCCGCACAGCTCGCGCGAAAAGCCGATGTCCAACACGCGCACGGTGTCGCCGTACTTTTCGCCAAACAGCGCCATCGCGCCGCTCCTGACCGCTTCGTCATAGGGCATGACGCGCGCCTCGGTGGGCCGGTTGGCCAGGATTTCGGCGTTGACCAGGGCTTCGACCTCGGCGATCTGCGCGGCGGTCAGCGGCGCATCATGCGCGAAGTCAAAGCGCGTCTTGTCCGCGTCGACCAGGGACCCGCGCTGTTGGACGTGATCGCCCAGCACCTGGCGCAGCGCCTTGTGCATCAGGTGGGTGGCCGAGTGGTTGCGCATGGTGCGCGCTCGGCGCACGGCATCGACCGTGGCCTGCACGGCGTCGCCCACTGCGAGCGTGCCGCTTTCCAGGCGCCCGTGGTGGCCGAACACGCCGGCTTGGATCTTCTGGGTGTCGGCAACCGCAAACCGCGCCCCTTGCGCCTGCAGCACGCCGGTGTCGCCCACCTGCCCGCCCGATTCGGCGTAGAAAGGCGTGGTGTCGAGCACGACGATGGCGTCCTGGCCGGCCTGGATGCGGTCAACCTGCGTGCCACCGACGTACAGGGCCACCACCTTGCCCTGCCCTTGCAGCGAGTCGTAGCCGACGAACTGCGTCTGCACGCCGTCATAGGACAGGCCTTCGGCCGCCTTGAACTTGCCCGCGGCGCGGGCCTGCTCGCGCTGGCGCTCCATGGCCGCGTCAAAGCCTTCCAGGTCGACCTGCACGCCGCGCTCGCGGCAGATGTCCGCGGTCAAGTCCACCGGGAAACCGTAGGTGTCGTACAGCGTAAACAGCGTCGTCCCATCGAGCGTGCCGCCCTGGGGCACGCCGGCCAGGGCGGACTCCAGGATGCGCATGCCGTTTTCCAGGGTTTCGCCAAACCGCTCCTCTTCTTGGCGCAGCACCTGCTCGACCCGTTGCTGGGCTTGGGCCAGCTCCGGATAGGCCTCGCCCATCTCGGCCACGACGTCGGCGACCAGGCGATGGAAGAAAGGCTTGGTCTGGCCCAGCTTGTAGCCATGACGCAGCGCCCGCCGCACGATGCGGCGCAGGACGTAGCCGCGCCCCTCGTTGCTGGGAATGACGCCGTCGACCACCAGGAAGGAACAGGCCCGGATGTGGTCGGCGATGACCTTGAGCGAATTGTCGGCCAGGTCCTGGCAGCCCGTTTCGCGGGCGGCGGCGGCGATCAGCCTGCGGAACAGGTCGATCTCGTAGTTCGAATGCACGCCTTGCAGCACCGCGGCCATGCGCTCCAACCCCATGCCAGTGTCCACGCAGGGCTTGGGCAGCGGTGTCATGTTGCCGGCCGCGTCGCGCTCGAACTGCATGAAGACCAGGTTCCAGATCTCGATGTAGCGATCGCCGTCTTCCTCGGGCGATCCCGGGGGGCCGCCCCAGACTTCCGGACCATGGTCGTAGAAGATCTCGGAGCAGGGGCCGCAGGGGCCGGTGTCGGCCATCTGCCAGAAATTGTCAGAGGCGTAGCGCGCGCCCTTGTTGTCGCCGATGCGCACGATGCGTTCGGCGGGCACGCCGATCTGCTTGGCCCAGATGTCGTAGGCCTCGTCGTCCTCGTGGTAGACGGTCACCCAGAGCTTTTCGGGCGGCAGCATGTAGACCGTGGTCAGCAGCTCCCAGGCGTACTGGATGGCGTCGCGCTTGAAATAGTCCCCGAAGCTGAAATTGCCCAGCATTTCGAAGAAGGTGTGGTGGCGCGCGGTGTAGCCGACGTTTTCCAGGTCGTTGTGCTTGCCGCCGGCCCGCACGCTGCGCTGCGCGGTCGTTGCACGCGTATAGGGCCGGGTTTCCTTGCCGGTGAAGACATCCTTGAACTGGACCATCCCGGAGTTGGTAAAGAGCAGCGTCGGATCGTTGGCCGGTACCAGCGACGAAGACGGCACGATGGTATGGCCCTTGGACGCGAAAAACTGCAGGAACTTCTGGCGGATGTCTGAGGATTTCATCGCAAGGCTAAGGCGAAATTCGGGCGAATTTTCGATTATAGGGTGGCCGGCGCCCGGCAAAGGGTCCGGGCGCCGGCCGGCTGGCGGGTGGACGCTAGCGCCTCGGTGCGGGCTTGCGCGCCACGCTGCGCGGCGGCGGCGCACGGCGCGACATTTCCGAATCCAGGATCAACCGTCCGCGCAGCTTGCCGTTGAGCTGCTTGACGAAACCCTTGGCCTCGTCCATGTGCTCGGACATCAGGCGGCGCACGGCTTCGGCGTCGCGCCGCCGCGCGGCCTCGACGATCTTCTTGTGCACGCTGACGTTGGCGTCGCCGAAGCGGCGCTGGATGCGCACCGGGGTGTCGTTTTCGAACACCGTCAGTTGGCGCAGCATCTCGTTGATCATCTGGCAGACGAAGCGCAGGAAGGAATTGGGGTTGGCCTGGGCGAGGATGTCGTGAAAAGTGAGGTCTTCCTTACGCTGGGCGACCACGTCGGGCATGCGCCCGGATGACGGGTCGCAGCAGTCGATGCTGTCCTCCAAGGCCTCGAAATCGGCCTCGGTCAAGTAAGGCACGGCGCCTGCGGCCAGTTCCGGCTCCAGCAACCGGCGCACCGTGTAGATGTCGTCGATCGTGACTTCCTTGAAGAACAGGTAGTTTTGCACCAGCTGGAAGGTGCGATCGAGCGGCACCTCGACGATGCGCCCGCCGCCCGACGGGCCGGTGCTGACCTGGATCAGGCCCTGCACTTCCAGGGACTTGAGCGCCTCGCGGATGGTGCTCTTGCTTACGTTGAACAGGGCCTGCAGCTCGCTTTCGCGTTGCAGCTTGTCGCCGGGCTTGAGGTCCTGCTCCGTGATCATGCGCTTGATCTCCTCGGCCACGAGATCGGCGCGCTTCGGCTTGTTCAGGTCCACGCGCGGCTGTCGCGCGCCGGCTTGCGCCATGCTGTGCTCCTTGTTTCTTGCGTGATCGTAGGCGCCGGCAGGTTATCGTTGAGGCCTAGGGTTTCACCTGATGCCGACGCGATTGACGTCGTTTTTTTCCGGCCGATATTATCCCATTCGTTGTATTTATCATGATAAATATGATGAATACAAAGCGGGCCGCCCAAGCGCGCCCGGCCTTCGCCAACCGCCGCCCTGACGGCACCGGAACAAAAGGGGAATACTTTGGATCGTCGTGACCTGCTCAAACTGGCCGCCGCATCGGCGCTTCCCGGTTGCCTGCCCCTGCGTAGCGCGTGGGGCGCCGAAGCCGCCATCGAATTCGGCTGCCCCGTGCCCGTCTCGGGCGCGTTTGCGGCCAACGGCAAATATGCCGACCTGGGCATGAAGCTTGCCCTGCAGCAGCAAGGCAAGGTGCTGGGCCGCCCGCTCGCCTACACCCTGCTCGATACCGAAGGCAAGCCGGCCACCGCCGTGCGCAAGGTGCAGGAACTTGCTCAGCAAAAAGGCGCGAAGTTCTTCGCTGGTGGCATCCTGTCTTCGGAAGCGCTGGCCATGGCCAAGGAAACCGAAAAGGCCGGCGGCATCTTCATCACGACCGCGGGCGCCGACGAAATCACCGGGTCCGATTGCAACCGTGCGACCTTCCGCTGGTCGGTGCCGACCTACGGCGCCATCGAGCGCACCGTCCGCCCGCTGATCGAAGAGCATCCCAAGGCCAAGCGCTGGTACACCATCACGCCGCAATACGTGTTCGGCGAAGGCCTGCTGACCGCAGCCAAGAACATCTTCGCCGAAAAAGGCATCGAGCACGTCGGCAACAGCTACCACTCGCTGACGGAAAAGGAATTCAGCGGCTACCTGACCAATGCCATGGCAGCCAAGCCGGACGTGCTGCTGCTGCTGAACTTCGGCTCGCAGTCTTCCGACGCGCTGCGCCAGGCGGTCAGCTTCGGCATGAAGCAGAACACCATCATCCTGATGGCCTGGGCCTCCGGGCTGGAACAGTTCGAAGCGCTGGGTGCGGACCTATGCGAAGGCGTGTACTTCGGCGCCCAGTACTGGCACGGCATCGACACGCCGGGCAACCGCGAGCTCGTCAAGCTGTGCCAGGAAACCTTCAAGGCCAACCCGAACTACAGCCTGGCCGGCTCCTACACCTGCACGCGCATCCTGCTGGCCGGCATCGAGAAAGCCGGCAGCGCCGAGCCGGCCAAGGTCATCGAGGCGCTGGAAGGCATGCAGTTCGAGGGGCTGACCGGTGAAGAGGAAGTCCGCAAGGAAGACCACCAGGTGCTGAAGAACTACTACCTGATCCGCGGCAAGGCCAAGTCCGCCATGAAGGACAAGGACGACTACGCGGACGTGCTCAGCTACGGCAAGTCTTTCCTGCCCGTGGACAAGACCGGCTGCAAGATGTGACCCCGGGGCATAGGCCTCGCGCCGGCGGGCGTTGCCTCGCACGCCCGCCGGCTGCCCATGACCGAGACCTGCTTTCAGGGCACGCATGAACGTCTACCTGCTTCAAGTCGTCAACGGCATCGGCATCGGGATGCTTTATTTCCTGCTTGCCGTCGGCCTGTCCATCATTTTCGGGCTGCTGCGCTTCGTCAACTTCGCCCACGGCGCCTTCTATTTGCTGGGCGCGTATTTCTGCTACCAGGCAGTGCAATGGGGCATGGATTTCTGGCTGACACTGGCCGTAGTACCCCCGCTGGTGGGCGTGCTGGCCTGGGCAGCCGAGCGGCTGCTGCTGCGGCGCGTCTATGACAAGCCCCACGAGTTCCACATCCTGGTTACCGTTGGCCTGGCGTTGGTGCTGCAGGAAGCGGTCATCATCGCCTGGGGGCCCCTGGGCAGCAACGTGGCCACGCCCGACGCGCTGCAAGGCGTGGTGATGTGGGGCAGCTTCATCTATCCCAAGTACCGGCTGTTCGTGATCGCCTTCACCGCGGTCTTCGCCGTGCTGCTGTGGTGGCTGCTCGAAGGCACGCGGCTGGGCAGCGCCGTGCGCGCCGGCAGCGAATCGACGGAGATGGTCACGCTGCTGGGCATCAACGTCTACCGGGTGTTCGGCCTGGTCTTTGCGCTGGGCGCGGCCACTGCCGCATTGGCCGGGGTGCTCGCCGCCCCCATCCGCGGCGTCGAGCCTTTCATGGCGCTGGAAGCCCTGGGCGTAGCCTTCGTCATCGTCGTGGTCGGGGGCATGGGCAGTTTCGGCGGCGCGCTGATCGGCGGGCTGCTCATCGGCGTGGTCCAAAGCGTCATGAGCACACTGTGGCCGGAAGGCGCACGATTGATGATTTACGTTGCCATGGCGGCGGTGCTGCTGCTGCGTCCGCACGGCTTGCTGGGGAGGGGGTGATGCGCGCATTGCAACGGCACGGCGGCCTTTTGCTAGCCTTGGCGGTCGTGGCGCTTTTGCCCGCCACGCTTTCGTCCGGCACCCTGGCCACCGAAGTGCTCGTCTATTCGCTTGCGGTGCTGGGCTGCAACCTGCTGCTCGGCTACACCGGACTGCTGTCCTTCGGGCAGGGCATTTTCTTCGGCATGGGCAGCTACGCGCTGGGCATCCTGATGACGCGCGCGGGGCTGCCGCTGCCGGCATCGGTGCTGGCAGCGACCGCGATCGGCGCGCTGACCGCGGCAGCGGTCGGCTGGTTCGCCATCCGCCAGCGCGGCACCTACTTCGTCATGCTGACGCTGGCCTTCGCGCAGCTGTTCTACTTCCTGGCCTACAGCCTGCCGCAATGGACGGGCGGCGACAACGGCCTGCTCGACATCCCCCGCCCGCCGCTGTCGCTGTTCGGGCTGGCCGAATTCCCGCTGGATACGCCGTGGCGCTTCTACGCCCTGGTGGCGGTGTGCTTCCTGGCAGTCTTCTGGCTGCTGGAGCGGGTGACGGCCTCGGTCTTCGGCCGCACCCTGCTGGCCATACGCGAAAACGAGGCGCGCGCCCGCGCGATCGGCTACGACACCAACCTCTTCAAGCTGGCGGCATTCGCGCTGTCGGGCGCGGTCACGGGACTGGCCGGCGCCTTCCATGCGCTGATGACGGGCATTGCCCCGCTGTCGAACATCGAATACCACGCAAGCGAGATGATCCTGGTGATGACCGTCATAGGCGGCACGGGCAACCTGTTCGCATCGGTGCTGGGCGCGGCGTTCTATGTGCTGGCCGCTGACTGGCTGTCCACGCTGTGGCCGCGCTGGCTGATGCTGCTGGGCTTTTTGCTGGTTGCAGTCAGCCTGTACATGCACCAGGGGCTGTGGGGCCTGCTGCAGCGCGCCTGGCAGGCGGCGACCCGCGCCAAGACAGCCGATCCGTCGCAGGAGCAAGCATGACCGCCCCGACTGACCGCGAACCCATCCTGCACGCACAGGGCATCGTCAAGCGCTACGGCCGCTTCACCGCGCTGGCCGGCGTCGACCTGCGCGTCATGCCCGGTACTGTGCATTCGGTAATCGGGCCGAACGGCGCCGGCAAGACCACGCTGTTCCACACGCTGACCGGCACGGTGCCGGTCTCCGAAGGGCGCATCGTCTTTGCCGGGCACGACGTCACCGGTGAACCCGATTACCTGCGCGTGCGCCGCGGCATTGCCCGCTCGTTCCAGGTCACCAGCCTGTTCGCCAACCTGCCAGTGCGCGAGAACCTGCGCCTGGCGGTACAAGGCGCGCAGCCCCAGGGCGCCTTCGACATGTGGCACGAACCGGGCCGGCGCGCCGCCGTCAACGAACTGGTCGACGCCATCCTGGCGCGCCTGGCCCTGCAATCGCGCGCCGACGTGCCCGCGGCGGCGCTGTCGCACGGCCAGCAGCGCCGGCTGGAGGTCGGCATGGCCATCGCTGCCCGTCCCAAGGCGATCTTCCTGGACGAACCGACCTCGGGCATGGGCGTGGACGACCTGGATGCGATGAAGTCGCTGATCCGCGGGCTGGCCACCGACCACACCGTGGTGCTGATCGAGCACAACATGGGCATCGTGATGGACATCTCCGATACGATCACGGTCATGCAGCAAGGCCGCGTGCTGGTCGAAGGGCCACCGGCGGCGATCCGCGACGACGAGCGGGTGCGCGCCGCCTACCTGGGCAACATGATCACCGGAGGCCGGCAATGATGCTCGAACTGTCCGACGTGCACGGCTACTACGGCAAGAGCCACATCCTGCAAGGCGTGAGCCTGACGGTGAAAGAAGGCGAACTGGTCACGCTGCTGGGCCGCAACGGCGCCGGCAAGACGACCACGCTGAAGGCGATCGCCGGCGTGGTCAGGCCCAGCCAGGGCGCGGTGCGCTTCGCCGGCCAGGACATCGCCGGCCTGCCTACCCACCGCATCGCCGCGCGCGGGGTTTGCCTGGTGCCCGAGCACCGCGGCATATTCAAGCTGCTGACGGTGGAAGAGAACCTCAAGCTTGGCGCACGCCGCGACTCGCCTTGGCAGCTGCAGGATGTCTACCGGATATTCCCGCGCCTGAAGGAGCGCCGCCGCAACGGTGGCGGCCAACTCTCCGGCGGCGAGCAGCAAATGCTGGCGATCGCCCGGGCGCTGATGAACCACCCGCGCCTGCTGATGCTCGACGAGCCGGTGGAAGGGCTGGCGCCCGTCATCGTCGAGGAGATCGTCGCCCAGCTCAAGCAGATCCGCGAGCAAGGCATTTCCATCCTGCTGGTCGAACAGAACCTGGAGGTCTGCACCCAGTTGGCCGACCGGCATTACATCATCGAACAGGGCCGCATCGTCTACGAAGGCAGCAACCGGCAGTTCATCGAAGACGACGGCATCAAGGACCGCTACCTGGGAGTGGCCGTCTGAACCCACCCCGGCGCCGGCGCCGGGCTTCTCGAGCAGTACCGAACCGCCATGCACAACACCATTGCTTCCCCATCGCCCCTCGCCACGGCGACGTTGCCGCGCGTCGACGGCAAGCGCCTCTGGCAGTCCCTGATGGAACTGGCCCGCATCGGCGCCACCGACAAAGGCGGCGTATGCCGCCTGGCCCTGACCGACCTCGACCGCCAGGGACGCGACCTCGTGGTCGGCTGGGCGCGCGAGCTGGGCTGCACAGTGCGGGTGGACGCGATCGGCAACATCTTCATGCGGCGCGCCGGGCGCCGGGCGGACCTACCGCCCGTGGTCACCGGCAGCCACATCGACACCCAGCCCACCGGTGGCAAATTCGACGGCAACTACGGCGTGCTGGCCGGGCTGGAAGTGCTGCGCACCCTGAACGACCACGGCATCGTCACCGAGGCGCCGGTCGAGGTGGCCGTCTGGACCAACGAGGAAGGCTCGCGCTTCGTGCCGGTCATGATGGGATCGGGCGTTTACTGCGGCGCGTTCACGCTGGAGGATGTGCTCGAACAGCGCGACCGCGACGGCGTCAGCGTCGGGCAGGCGCTGCGCGCCATTGGCTACGACGGCAGCGAGCCTGCCGTGGCCTCGCCAGGCGCGGTGGCCGCATACTTCGAGGCGCACATCGAACAAGGGCCGGTGCTGGAGGCCAACGACACGGTCATCGGCGTGGTCGAAGGCGCGCTGGGCCAGCGCTGGTATGACGTCACCGTCACGGGCATGGAGGCGCACGCAGGGCCGACTCCCATGGCACTGCGCCGCGACGCCCTGCTGGCCGCGTCGCACGTCGTGCAACTGGTCAACCGCATCGCGCTCGATCACGCGCCGCATGGTCGCGGCACGGTCGGCTGCCTGGACGTGCATCCCAATTCCCGCAACGTAATTCCAGGAAGCGTCAAGCTAACGGTGGACCTGCGCGCGGCCGACGACACCACCCTGTCTTCGATGGACCAAGCGCTGCGGCGCGGGTGCGCCGAGCTGGCCAAGGGCGTGTCGATCGAGGTCGCGCAGGTCGTGTACTTCCCGCCCCAACCCTTCGACGCTGGCCTGCGCGCGGGCCTGCACGAGGACGCGAAAGCGCTTGGGCTGGGCGCCATGGACATCGTCAGCGGCGCCGGCCACGATGCGGTCTACCTGGCGCGCATCGCGCCCACCGCAATGATTTTTGTGCCGTGCAAGGATGGCATCAGCCACAACGAAATCGAAGACGCGCGCCCCGAGCACCTGGAGGCGGGATGCAACCTGCTGCTGCACGCCGTGGTGCGCGCCGCTGGCATCGCCGCCGAGGAGACCGCGGCATGAAAGTCCTGATCGCGCGCATGAACCACGAGACCAATACGTTCTCGCCGGTTCCCACCCCGTTGTCGTCATTCGGCCGCAACGGCCCTGCCTGCGACGAAGAAGCGTTGCGCGAAAACCTCGGCGCGCGCACCGCGATGGCCGCCTTCATCGACCTGGCGCGCGCGCGCGGCGCGCAGATCGTCACGCCCCTGTCGGCGTGGGCCAACCCCAGCGGCCCAGTGCATGCCGATGCCTATGACGCGATGTGCGAGCGGATACTGGCGCAAGTGCCAGGGTGCGATGCCATTTTCCTGGACCTGCACGGCGCCATGGTGGCCGAGAACAGCGACGACGGCGAAGGCGACTTGCTCGCCCGCGTGCGTGCCGCTGCGCCCGGCGTACCGATCGCGGTCGCCCTGGACCTGCACGGCAACATCACGGCGCGCATCGTCGAAAACGCTGACGTCGTCGTCGGCTTCAAGACCTACCCGCACGTCGACATGTACGAGACGGGCGAGCATGCCGGGCGGCTACTGTGGGACATGATAGCGGGCCGCGGCCGGCCGGTCATCGCCTGGCGCCGCCTGCCGCTGATGAGCCACACGCTGCGCTCGACGACCGAATCGGGTGCCATGCGCGACGCGGTCCAGGCCGCCCGCGCCGAAGAAGCCGCCGGACTGGCCGCCGCGTCGGTGTTCGCGGGATTTGCGCTCGCAGACATCCCCTACCCTTGCGTCAGCGTCGTGACCGTCGCCGACGGCGACCGCAATGCAGCCGAGGCCGCCGCCGACCGCCTGGCCACCCGCATCTGGGCTAACCGTGAAGGCTTCGTCTACCACAGCGAACCGCTGTCGGACAGCCTGGACCGCGCCTGTGAAATGGCACAAGGCAGCGACCGCCCCATCCTGCTGCTGGACCACGGCGACAACTGCAACTCCGGTGGCACGTGCGACACCACTGCGGTGCTCGAGACCGCGCTGGCAAAGGGCATGAGCGGCATCCTGGCGGGTCCGCTGTGCGACCCCGAAGCCGTCGCGACCATGATCGCGGCAGGCGTGGGTGCGCGCGTGACGCTGCCGCTGGGCAACAAGCGGTCGCTGGCGGCCATCGGCGTACATGCCCGTCCCATGCAGGCGACTGGCATCGTGCGCGCCATCACCGACGGCGAGTACGTCATCACCGGCCCCACCTACACGGGCATGCGCGTGGGCATGGGCCGCTGCGCGGTGCTCGACATGGGCGCGGCATGCGTGACCGTGTCCGAGCAGCCGCACGAGCCTTGGGACCTCGGCGTATTCGAAAGCGTCGGTCAGGATCCGCGCCGGGCGCGCTTCCTGCTGCTGAAGTCGCGCATGTACTGCCGCCCGGTGTTCGTGCCGATTTCGGGCGGTTTGGTCGAATGCGACAGCCCCGGTGTGACGACATCCGATTACGGCGTGTTCCCGTATCGGCGCCGCAGCCGCCCCTTGTATCCGCTCGAGTCTGCCAGCTGGCCGGACCCGGACGGCGTCGTGCGCCAGCGCTAGCGCAGGCATACGGCCTGGCAGGCGGTGGTGCCCGTGTCGGCGCGCACCGCCAATTCCCATTGCCCTGCGGCGCTGCGTTGCACGCTGCAGGCGTGCGCGAAGTTATAGCCGTCGTGAATCAGCGAATTGACGGTGAAGAAGTGGTGCGCCAACGCGCAGAACCTGGCGCCGGCAGCCAGGCCAAACGTCCTGGTGACGGGCTGGGTACCCGCTGACACGCTATAGGCGGGGCTGAGCCATGCGTTGCCGCCGGGCTTTCGCCAAACGCCGTCGCTGCATGCCAGTAACGCACCGGCCGCATCCCGGGAAACCAGCCCGGGCGCCTCGCAGGCGGTACCTTCAAGGGCTGCCGAGCGCAAATGCAGGAATTCGCCGGCAGCCACCCGCCCCTGCGCGCTGATACCCGCTTCGCTGGCGATATCGCCCTCGGCGCGGATCGCCGCGCGGGCGTGAACCTGCCCATCGACGCTGAAATCGCCGCGCAGCGCCGGGTCGCGGATATCGCGCATGCGCACGAAGCGGTCGAACTGCGTCAAATCCAGGCTGGCGTAGACGGCGACGGCGCCTGCCGGCAGCGCAGGCGCCCCTGGGACGAGCGGATTGGGCAAGTCGAAAAGCGCCCCACGCACCCGGTTCGGATGCGGCGGCGCGACGCTGCCACCGTAACCCGAGGTCGAGAGCAGCACTTGCCCGACGCGCGTCGGATCGAGGCCCGGATCGCCCGGCAGCACGGTCGGTGTCGCCGCCAAGGCTTCCAGCCTGCAAGCCGCGCCGGGACAGGTGCCGCTGCGCAGTAGCTGCAGGCTCGCGCCCAACCCAAGCGGGGAACGCTCCGGGTAGCCTTGCGCCAGGTGTCCGGCCGCCTTGAGCTCGGCCATCGTAGGCGCCATGGGGTCGGCATAGCGGCCGGAATGCGGTTCGACGCCGGACAAAGCGTCGTATTCACGCACGAGCATTTGCTCCAGCGCCGAACGCAAACCCAGCAACCAGCGGCCCGTCGCCTCGGAACGGGCGTCGTCGATCCGCTCGAATACGAGGCTGGCGGTCCACACGGCAATCAGCGAAGCAAGGGCGGCGGCGATCGCCAGCTCCAGCAGGGCAAACCCCGCCTGGCCGCGCACGGCGCGTATCGGGCGTGGCATGGGCTACCGCACGGTAAAGACGAAGGTGTTGTTATCGCCGGCTGCGCACTGTGTTTCGGCCTGGCCGGCGTTATAGGTCAGTGGCGGATTGGCTAGCGCATCCTTGACCACCACCGCGCCACCGGCGCCGGTCATCGTGATGACGTCGGCCACCCGCTGCATGACCGAGGCCAGCGACGGACATGCGGCATCGTTGACGTCGGTGAAGGTCAGCGTAAAGGCTGACCCGATGCCGCCGCCGGCCGCCGCGGCAGGCGCCAGCTCCACGGTGCCGCTGCCGTTGACGCCGCTGCCGCCCAGCCCATGCGCCACCTGGGCGCCGCTGCCCTGCCCACTGACGGCCAGGACGCTGGAATTGCGCAGCGCATTGGCCAGCGCCGGCGTGGTGATGCCGGCATACGGATTGACGCCGGCGCCTTGGGCATTGGCCTTGAGCCTGGCCACGAAGCGCTGCATTTCCTCGCCCACGCGCGGCACCTTGTTCTCGATGACGTAGTTATTGATGGCCGGAATGGACGCGATCGAAATCAGCAGGATGATCGCCGTCACGATGGACACTTCCACCAAGGAAAATCCCCGTTGGCGGAATACGCCGGCAACGCCGGGCAAGGCAGGAATCTGCGGCAGGTTCATGGCGGGCTCCGGTTATCGCAAGAAAGTTCGCCGAAAGTCTCATCGGCCGGCATGGAAGTTGACGAGCGCGCGACGCATTTCGTCGACCACCGCGTAATGCCAGAGGGCCAGGCCGAGCAGCGCAGCCAGTGCACCCAACAGCAATACCCAACGCAGCACCTGCGCGCGGCGGGCCACCGCACGCAACGCGTGCGTTTCCAGCCTGCGGCTGGCACATTGCAAAGCCTCGTCCATGCCGCGCGTGGCAATCATGTCGGATAGGAACCACCACGTCTCGCGGTCGACCAGGCCGGTGTCGAACGTGCCCGCGCCCACGCTGCCAGCGCCAATGCGGCCTAGCATGCGCTGCAGGTGCCAGGCGAGCCAGGGGCTGGCGCCGGGAAGCTGGGCCTGCAAGGCTTCGCGCAGGCGCGGGCTGGCCGCGCCGTGCCGGCGCAGCAATACCGCCAGCAGGGCAAGGAACCGTATCGCCTGGAAATCCCGATACAGGCGCCACGGGCCATGGCGATCCAGCCATGCCCGCACCGTGCCCGTCAGGTTGGGCAGGGACCATGCCACCGTCCACGCCGCCCCACCGATCGCGCACGCCAGCAGCAACCCGTTGGATTGGACGGCATCGGCCAGCCGCAGCAGCGCGCGTGTCAAGGGGCCGTAGTAGTCGGCCGGCACCGTCACGAACGTGCGGCGCAGCTGCGGCACGGTATAGAGCGGCACGGCGGCCAGCAGCGCCGCAAGGACGGCGAGCGCGACCGCAGCCGCCGACAGGGTGGCCGTCACCACGCGCCGTGCCGCCTCGGTCAGGCGAACGGCACGCGCCAGGTCGCGCAATGTGCGCATCAGCGCATCGCTGCCGGCACGCTGCGCCGCGCCAGCCAGGCGCACGTCCTCGTCAGGCAGCGTGCCGTGCCACGCCTGGAAGAGGTCTCCGCCGGATTCTTCGTAGGCGCGTAGCCAGTGCGTGCATAGCGCGCCACGCGCTGTGGACGGCCCATAGCGCCTGGCATCGTCCTGGAATATGTCGCGCAAGGTCTTGCGCCCGCGCGCGCCTTCCATCAGGTCGGCGAGGTAGTCGTAATAGTCGGCACGCAGCACCCGAAAGCGCCAAGCCGCCAGCGTCAGTCGCCAATCCCTGCTAGGCATGGCGTCGCCTTTCGATCTCCACGGTGCGAAAGGCGCGAAAGCGCGGCTCGACATCGCGGGGGTCGATCTGGCCGAGGCTCATCTTGTAGACCGCGCATTCCATGGCGGTCTTGCCCTCCATGTCGGGGTCGTCGTAGCGGGCGGTGCGGCGCTCGGCAAACCTGCGCCGCAACGCCAGGTTGTCGCGGCGGCGCAGGCATTCCAGGTAGAAATCATCGCTGCCCGGTTCGAGCATTTCAGCCACAACGGTGCGGCCGCGCGTGCCGTTTAGTTGCGGCAGATGGGGCGCCGTGCAATGCCGGCAGCCTTGCGGATTGCGCACCCGCAGGCGCGCCAAGTCCAGGTCGTACAGCCGCGCGATGCGATCGGCCCACGCGCGGCGCTGCGGCTCTTCGTCGAACAGCGCCTGCAGCGGCAGCGCACAGTGCTCGCACAGCCGGGGCAGCAGCGCCTGGTAGACCAACAACTTCAGGATGCCTGGCGTGGCAAGGAAGTCCCGCGAGATGCCGATGAATTCGGATGCCAGGCGCTCGCCTATGAGCAGCGCCGAGCCCGCGTGGGTGGTGGTGTACAGGTTGATCCCTGATCCAGCCAGATCGGTGAACGCGCGGCCCGTTTCAGCGTCGCGGATCTCGCCGATCATCAGGTCGTTCATGGCCGATCGCTTCAGCGTCTTGAGCTTACTGTCGAAGGCCGTGCCGTCAGGCGCGTCGAGGTCCCTTCCTATGGTGCTCTGCAGCGCGTTGGGGATGAGGTATTCGACAGGGTCTTCCAGCGTAACGACCTTGCGGTGCGCGGGAATGGACCGCAGCATCGCGGCGATGGTGGTGGACTTGCCCGACCCCACGGCACCAGCCAGCACGATGGCGCCTCCCTCGGACAAACGGGCGCGATCCATGGCGTCTATTTGTCCCGGCAGATAACCGAGCGATTCGAGGCCGTCCGCGTGCAATTGCGCGTCCAGGCGCAAAATACGCAGGCAGACAGAGGGGCCTGCGTCGGCCGCCAGCGAGGCCCAGCGCAGCATCAGCGGCCGGCCATCGGCCTCGAGCCAAATGCGGCCCTGCTGTTCGCGGGTAGGGTCGAACACCGCGCCGTTGCCGCCTCTTACGTCCATCCACGCCACCGATACGATGTCCATCAGCGTGGCGGTGGAAATGCTGCGATAGGGCTCGGGCGTGAGGTAGCGTCCGCCCACGGTGGCGCGCACCTCGGATTCGGAGCGGCCCAGCCGTATGTTCAGGTGCAGGTCGCTCGCGTCGTGGCGGGCCGCCCAAGCGACCATGTCATGGAAGGCGGCAGCCAACGCGGTGCGTGCCGGGTCGGCCAGGACGTCACGGCGATTGCGCAGGCTGGCGCCGTCGATCTGGCCGCGGGCGACGGCCAGCAACAGGTGCGCCGGCAGCACGCACACCGGGCTACTGGCCAGCCTGTACCCGCGTCGTACCAGCATGCGCGTCAATTCGCCGGCGGCGGCGCTGCCGACATAGTCGGCCAGCATGAACACCGCTGCCGAACCGTCCTCGAGCAGGACCGGGCACAGTCGTCCGGCAAGCGCCGCCAGGTCGAACTCCGCCGCCAGCGTACGGTCCAAGGCCGGCGACATGCGCGCCAGGTCATCGCGATGCGCCAGTTGGACTGGTTGCGCATCGAAGGCCTCGTCCGGCTCGATGCCGGCAGGCTCGCGCAGCACGCCCGATGCGCCACCTTGCCCGAACCATCCCGATAAGCGTAGCGACGGCAGGATCATGGCGCCTCCCCTGCCCCTTTTGCCAGGCATAGCCGCTGCGGGCCATCGCCGCGGTCGAACTCCGCGCATGCGCCGGCAATGCGCGTCATCCTGGGCAGGCCGAACCCGTGTGGCACCCCCACCGGCAATGGCCGCCCCGCCCGGTAAGTGTGCAGGGCACCATCGATCACCACATCGGCGTGCAGTCGGCCGGATACGCCGTAGATCGCCGCCAGCCGCAGCGATCGCGCGGGCGCATCCGGCGTCGGGGCGGCACCGGACCCGGCGTATCCCGGCACCGGACCTTCGGGCGGTGCGGCGCGGCGGCGCTCGGCCGCCAAGGCGGCCTGGGCGTCCAATTCCAGAAGGTCTTGCACCAGCCGCACGTCGCGCTCGACCGCCTGCATGGCTACTATGTCCGGCTGTGCAGCGGCTGGCGCCGCCAGCCAGCACGCAGCGGCGTGCCAGGCGGCCAGGCGCCGGCCTCCCAAGCGCAGCAGCCGCCACCAAACCGGCTCAACGTTTTTCATAGACGACTCCTTCCAAGCGAGCCATCAGCTGGCTGCCTTCCAGCCCCGGACGCCGATCCGGGGCGACCTCCAACGTCAGCCGGCGCCAGGCGCCGGGCGGCGGCCGGTGTGCCAGCAAGGCAAGCGAGCGCAATGGCCCCTGCGCGCTCAAGGGGCGGCTGCGCGGCTCGATCATCCCTGGCGGCCGGACCAACGGCACCCCGCGCTCGTCGTGGGGTGCTGCCACCGGTACGGGCACGGGCGCGCCCAGATCGATGCGCAGGAAGGCAGCGCGCGCGGCCTGCAGCCGGGTGGCGTATTCGGTTTCGATGATCGGCGACGCCGGCCAGGCATGGGGATCGACCGGCGCGCCGACGGCCGGCACGCGCCAGGACAGCGCGGCCTCGTCCAAGGTCTTGAACTCGGCCCGGAACCCTGGCGCCAGTAACGCCGCCAGGCCGGCGTTGCTCGCGCCGCGCGCGTTGCGCAGGTAGACCGCCGCGCATTGCCAACCGCCGGGGCCGGCGTCACACGCCGCGCGGCGCAAGGCCCAGCCGCCGATGGACGCCGGCAAGCGGCGCAAGCCGTACAGCAGTGCGGCCCTATCCTGTGCGGTATGCAGGGGCAGGCCCGCCACGGCTCCAAGCAACGCTTGGCGCCATGCCAAGCCTGCGTCGACCGCGGGCGCGGCTGTATCGGCGCGGACCAACTCCATCACCGCGCGGGGTCCGCTTTGCGCCGCATAGGCCGCGCAAAGCAGCAGCGGCAGCACGCGCATGGGCAACGGCAGGCTGCGCCAGCGCGACGCGGGCTCGGACAATTGCGTGGCCGGCGCGCGCGCGGCGGCCAGTTCGGCCAGCCCCATCGCCTGCACCGACGGGCCGCGATGGCGGGCGACCAGGGACTGACCATGGCTGCGGGCCCGTTCGACGTCGGCGCAGACGCAATCGCCCTCGGGCAATACGGCACCGGCCTGCACGGCGACCACCCATGCCCGCCCGTCGGGCAGGTCGAACACCCCGACGGCCACGCCGTGCGGGTGCAGCCGGGCAAATACCAAGGCCGCCGCATGCAGGTTGCGTCCGCGAAGCGCCTTCGGTAGCCGCACGCATCCCATGGTGGCAACCTGCGCATCGGAGACCACGTAGTGCGTCGCACGCGCCTTGCGGGCGCGACGCCGCGCCTGCGCATGGGAATCGGCGCCCATCAACGGCGCCCAGTGCATGCCCAGGACCAGCACCGGTGCGTCCGCGCCCGGCACCGAAACCCAGGCCGGTTCCGTTTGCGCGCACGCCGCGCCAGCACGCTCGACCGGCACGCGGCGGCGCATCCTCGCCAGCATCCCCCGCATCAGTTGCCCTCCTCGGCCCGCGCAGTCAACACCAGCAAGGTCGTGCGGCGCTCTTCGTTGGCACTGTCACCGCCGCCCACGGCCAAGGGCGCGGAACGGTCCAGCCGCCTGCGGTCGTATTCCTGCAAGCTGCGGTCAAAGCCCGATATGACCACGGGCTGGCCGGGCCGCAGTTCGACCTGCTGCACCGTCCCGTTGCCGTCAATGGTGATCTGCTGGATCTGCACCTGGTTGTCCTGGCTGCCGAAAGTGACCGTACGCAGCGGCTCGGCGACGGTGTTGTCGTAGGAGACCGACAGCAGGATCTGGCCGTTTTCCTGTACGTCCGGCACCAGCGTCAGCAACGTGCCCACGGTCTCTTCTTTCTGGCTGATCGATACCGACGGCAGCGCGCCCTGCACGCCGTCGGCCCCCACCGTGCCGATCGACGTCGTCTGCACTTGGTCGATGTAGGAGAAGGTCGTGCGCACCGCATGGGTGACCGGGCGTCTGTTCAGGGTCAGCACGGGCACGCTGGTATGCCTGACGACCGTGCCGATTTCGCTCAGCGCCGCCACCAGCGCCCGCGAATCGGCAAAGGGTCCGTCGTCGATGCCGGCCGACAGCGCGGCCGCACCGGCCGGCGTGGGCGCGCCGGGCATGGCGCCAGCCAGCACAGCCTTGCCGGCTGCGTAGATGGCGCCCCAGTCGATCGCCATCGCCCCGCGGTCATGGCGTGCCAGCGTGATTTCCTCGAACACCAGGCGAACCCGCCGCGTCAGGGCGCGGTTCTCCCGCTCCAGGAAGCGTGCGACCTCGGAAAGCGCGCGCGGGGTATCGGTGATGACGATCGACGTATCGGCGCCGGGCTGCGCAGCGATGACGCCTGCCCGCGTCAAGAACGGCTCGATGCGGGCCCTGACGGCCCCCAGCGTGTCATGGTCGCCCACGGTCAGCGTGGTATTGGATGCATTCTCGAAGCCGCCCTCGGCCGCGTGGGCCGTGCGCCCCAGCCGGGCATCGGCGCGGGCGGATTGGGTCAGGCTGCGCACGTCGAACACCCGCGTCTCGGTCCGGTAGAACTCGATCGCGCCGTCGCGATAGCGCCAATGCACGTCCAACCGGGCTGCCAGCGCATCCAGTGCCTGCGGCAGCGGCCGCGTCCCGCCGTCGAAATCGGCCGCCGTCGACATGGCCACGACGGGTTCGGTCTCGGTCGACAAGCGCGACAGGAACGCTTCTGCCGGAAGCAGGCATTCCGGCCTGACCCGCACCGGGATGCCCGTCGCCCGCATCAGCCGCTGCGCCAGGACGGGCAACCCGGCCGGACCGTCTGCGAACATGAGCGTGGTATCGACGTCGGCGCGCAGCGCGGCAGGCAGCGTCACTTCGCGAGCAAGCGGCTGGGCCGGGCCGGCCAGCCACGGCCGGTCGACCTCTTGCGCCGAGCGGCGATCCGCCTGCCCGCGTATGCCGCGATCGAAGGCGGCGCGCCGCGCGTCCAGGTCCTGGCGCACCGCCGCCTCGTGCCGGGCGATCTCGTCGCGCTGGTCGATGACGCCGCAGCCCGGCAGCGCCGCCAGGGCCAGCATCGCCAGGATGCGAGCCGCGCTCATGCGCCGTCTCCAACGGCCGCGCTGCGGTCGCACGGCTGGGACCAGGGCACCACGCGCAAGACCTGGTTGGCATAAAAGCAAGGCTGCAGCGGACGGTCCGACAGTTCGGTGGCTGCCAGCAGCTCGCGCACGGCCTGCTTGAAGTCGGCGGGAAAGCGCGCAGTTGCCGTCAGGGGGATATCGACGTCGACCGCCCAGTGTTCCGGTGCGAACGTCCAGCCGGCCGACTTCGCCCAGCGCGCGAGCGTGCGCCGCATGTTGCCGTCGGACGGCCCGGCGTCGAAGCCTTGGGCGGCCCTTGCAGGCGACGCAGCGGCTGCGGCCGGCGCCGGTGCATCAGCCGCTTCGCGCGCGGCTGGTGCCTGGCCCGCCGCGACCCCGTCCTGGGCCGCCGGCACACGCACGGGCAGGGCCTGCGCTTGCGGCGTCGGACCCGGTGCGCCGCCTTGCACATGCCCGGCCACCGGCGCAGGTCCCTCAGCCGATCCAGCATGGGCCGCGTCGCCCGAAGCAGCCAACGAGCGGGCATGCGCCTGCAGGCCACCTCCGCGCAAGAGCAGGTGCGGCCAGACGCCGGCGATGCGCACGTAAGGGTCGCGCCTGTCGTACGGCAGGAGAATTTCACCGCCGTCGCGCACGGCAAAGATGGCCGGCAGGGCTTGGCCGGGCGTGAACTGCAGCCAGGTATCGCGGCCATCATCGAATACCTGTAGTGGCGCCACGGCGCGATGCCCGGATAACCGCCAGTCGAAGCGATAGCGGCCAGGCGCGGGCACAGGCCAGCCGTCTTCTTCGCGCGGGCCGGCGCAGCCGGTTGCGGCTGCCACGCAGATCAACAGGATGAGCAACCCTCGCATGGACCACCTTGCAGACAGACAAGCACCCAGGCTTTGGATGGCCTGCATGGTGGCCCGCGGCCGCCGCGCCAACAAGCGTGACTAGTACGCATGGAGCAATCGGTCCGCAGCCAAGCTTGGCCGATGCCTGCAAGACCGGCGCCGGACGCAGCGCAGGCGGTGCCGAATCGCGCGGCGACAAAAAAAGCCGGCGCGCGATGCGCGCCGGCCCCTCGCCCATCAGTGTGCGCGATCAGCGGCGCTGCTGCATGATGGCCTTGCTTTGGTCCGAAATTTGGTTGAGCACCTGCATGGGTGGCGCACTGCCCTCGAGCGCTGCATCGAAGCCCGTGGCCAGCAACGACGCCACGCGCGGATAGTTGGGCAGCCGGAACCCGCGGCTGGTTTCGCCGGGGCTCGTGCGCATGGCGGCGATCACACTATGCGCGCCGGGAATGCGCTGGTAGAACGACACGTCCGAAGCCGCAAAGGCCGCCTGGGTCAACGGCAAGAATCCGGTGCGCTGGTGCCAGCGGGCGGCGACCACGGGCTTGGCCAGGAAAGCCAGGAATGCCGCCGTAGCCTTGTCCTCGTCCTTGCCATGGCCAGCCAGCGCCCACAGTGCCGAGCCGCTGACGAAAGGCTGGCCAGCCTCGCGCGAAACCTGCTCGTAATAAGGCAGCGGCGCCACGCCGAACGACAGCCCCTTGGCTTGCAGGAAGGTGCCGAGCGCGCCCGTCCCGGACGTCAGCACGGCGCATTCACCCTTGGCGAACCGGGCGTCCGCGCCGTTGTCCGGCGTGTGTGCTGCCAGCAGCAGCGAACGCTTCCACGTGACCATCATCGACAGGTGGCGCATGTACAGCGAATCGAAACGCAGCGCGGGCGCCCCCTTGCCAAAACCGTTGTCGTTGGTCGAATAGGGCTTCTTGTTGACCGCGGCCAGGTTCTCGAAGTGCACCGCCACTTCCTGGCTGGTCGCGTAGGGGCAGGCGTAGCCGGCCGCGCGCAGCTGGATCAGGTCGGTCTGCAGCGCCACCCAAGTGCGCGCCGGCCGTTTCGGGTCCAGCCCGGCCTTCTTGAAGGCGTCAAGGTTGTAGAACATGACCGGCACTTCGGCCATGAAAGGGAAGGCCAGCAGCTGCCCTTTGGCGTCGCGCACGAAGCTCGTCGTCTGTGGCAGGAACCATGCCAGGTCCTTGATGGGATGGGCGGCCAGCAGGCGATGCATGGGCAGGATGGCATCGTGCTCGGCGATTACCTCGGGCGAGTGGTTGTCGCTGAGCTGTACCAGGTGCGGCCGCTGCGACTTGCCTGCCTTGGCCGCTTCGGCGCGCAGCGCGTCCTGGTCGGCAAATGCCTTGAGGACCACGCGGACGTCCTTCTGTTCCTTGTTGAAGTCCTTGGCAAGCGCTTCGAACTCCTGCCGGTGCGCGCCTGCCAGCGTATGCCAGACGACGACGTCGGTGGCGGCATGCGCCGCCGGGGCAGCTGCCAGCGCGGCAGCCAGTGCCACGCGCCGGCTGGCTCGCAGCGTACGGGCCTTGCCCGCGAAAGTCGGATGATTCATGCAGACCTGCTAAGCGAGAAAGGGAAACTCAGGCTCGGGCCGGCGGCCACTGATGATGTCGGCAAGCGCGCGGCCCGAGCCTGCGCCCATCGTCCATCCCAGTGTGCCGTGACCCGTATTGAGGTACAGGTTGGCAACGCAGGTCCGGCCGATGAGCGGAACGTTGGACGGGGTCGACGGCCTCAGGCCCGACCAATAATTGACGCGCTCGAAATCGAGCGCGCCGGGAAAAAGCTCGCGCGCAAGCGCAGTCAGCGCCTCGCAGCGCGTGGTGTTCAAGGCGCGCGAATAGCCCGACAGCTCTGCGGTGCCCGCCATGCGCAGCCGGTCGCCCAGCCTGCTGAAAACCACCTTGTGGCTGCTATCGGTCAGGCTGACGGTGGGCGCGGCCTGCGCGTCCACGATCGGGAAGGTGGCGGAATATCCCTTGGCGGGATAGACCAGGCACGGCACGCCCAGCGGGCGCACCAACTGCGGGGTATGGCTGCCCAGGGCGGCGACGTAGGCGTCGCCGGCGATGACCCCGTACCGGCCATCCGGCTCGATGACTTCGACGCCATTGACGCGGCCACCCGCGGCGATCAGGCGCGTGACGCGGGTGTTGAAGCGAAACTCCACGCCAGCGGCCTCGGCGCGCGCAGCCAGCGCGCGGGTGAACAGGTAAACATCGCCGCTTTCGTCGTCCGGCGTGTAGTCGCCGCCAACGATGCTTTCGCGGTGCGGCGCCAGCGCCGGCTCGATGGCCACGACCTCGTCTGCCGAGACAATGCGGCGGTCCACCCCAAAGTCGCGCATCAGGTCGGCGGCCTTCTGCGACACGTCGAACTCTTCCGGATCGCGGTAGAAGTTGAGGATGCCGCGCTGCAGCTGATCGTATTCGATGCCGAGTTCGGCGCGCATCGCGCGCAGCGTGTCGCGGCTGTATTCGGCCAGCCGCACCATGGCCTTGACATTGCCCGCCAAGCGCCCCGGCAGGCACTCGCGCAGGAACGCCAGCCCCCAAACCCATTGCCGCCAGTCGAGCTGCGGGCGGAACAATAGCGGGGCGTCGTCGCGCAGCATCCACTTCAGGAGCTTGAACGGCGCCTGGGGGTTGGCCCAAGGTTCGGCATACGACACGGAGATCTGCCCGCCATTGGCGAAGCTCGTCTCTTGTGCCGGGCCGCCGGCACGATCGACGACGACGACGTCATGGCCGGCCTGCCTCAGCCACCATGCCGTGGACGTGCCAATGATGCCGCTGCCCAAAACCACTACTTTCATGCCTGTGTGACTCCTGGCACATGTGCGTCGCGCCGCTTGCGCAGGCGGCATGCCGGCACGCCCGCAAGGCGCGGCAACGGCTGCTGCGCCAGTTTACCCTGAGCGCGGCCGCGCATCGCGCAGGCGGCAACCGCCTGCAGCGCGCCCGCCTCGCCGGTCTTACGCATGACGTCTGCCGGCCGCCGCGCGCGGGTCAGTCCTTGACCGCCGCCACGTCGGCTTCGGACGTGAAGGCGTCAGCGTAAAACTCGTCACCGGGCAGGCCACACCGGGCGGAGAAATCGCGCCGCGCCGCCTCTACCATTACCGGCGCGCCGCAAGCATACACCTGCCAGCCCGACAGGTCGGGGATGTCCTGCATGACCGCCTCGTGCACGAAGCCGGTGCGTCCCGTCCAGCCATCCTCCGGCAGCGCGTCGGACACCACGGGGGTGTAGCGGAAGTCGGCCAGCTGTCCTTCCCAGCTGCGCGCCAGCTCGTCCATGTACAAGTCGTGCGGGCGGCGTCCACCCCAGTACAGCCGCACCGGACGGCGAATCGCCTTGTGGATCATGTGCTCGACGATGGCCTTGACCGGGGCAAAGCCCGTGCCGCTGGCCAGCAGCACCACGGGCTTGTCGCTGTCCTCGCGCAAGAAGAACGAGCCGAACGGCCCTTCCAGGCGCAGGATTTCGCGCTCCTTCATTTGGGTGGCACCCGCGCCGAACACGTGGTCGGTGAACACGCCGCCGGGCATGTGGCGGATATGCAGCTCCAGCGGGCCGCCCTTGTGCGGGGCGCCGGCCATGGAGTAGCTGCGCCGCCTGCCGTCCTTGAGGATGACTTCGACGTATTGGCCGGCGTAATACCGGAACGTTTCGGTGGCCGGCAGCTGCAGCGACAGCACCATGACGTCGGGTGCCGCGCGCGTCATCGCGATGACGCGCGACGGCAGCTTGCGGATCTCGATGTCGCTAGCCAGACGGACCTCGGTCGATTCGATGACCAGGTCCGAATCCGGCCGCACCTGGCACATTAGCGTATAGCCGTCGGCCAACTCCTCGGCAGTGAGCAGCTGCCCGGGCGCAGGACCAGCCTCGAAGCTGCCCGACACGACCTTGCCCTTGCAGGTCGAGCACGCCCCGTTGCGGCAGCTGTACGGCAACACGATGCCTGCGGCCAGGGCGGCGTCCAGCACGGTCTGGCCCGGCTCGACGGAAAAGCGGTGATTGCTGGGAAGGACGGTGACCTGAAAGCTCATGGCGTATCGGCTGACTGTGCGCGCCCGAAGGCGCGCCGGCTGGGATTGGCTAAACGGGCGATTTTATATTGCGCGGCCGCCGGCAGTGCCGGCCGCCTAGAACGCCCATTCGACGTCCACGGGATCGCCCGCGCGCAGCATCGCGCCAGCGGGCGCTTGGACCACGGCGTTCTGGCCGAACACCACGCCCTCCTGCTGGGCGCGATAGGCCGCAAGCACCTTGCCGACCGCGCCACCCTGCCGGGCGGTCGCCTGGTCGATGTCGGGGATCGCGCAACGAGTGCAAGGCTTGACCAACGCGAAGCGCACCTCGCCACAGGCGACCATGGCCAGGTGATCTTCGTCATAGGCCTGCAACCCGTCCAACACGATGTTGGGCCGAAAACGGTTCATCGGCACAGGCTCGGCACCGGCCGCCGCCAGCCGGGCGTTCAGGTCATCCAAGGAAGCCTGCACCGCGATCAGGAAGGGATAGCCGTCGGCAAAGCCGAACGCGTGCTCGCCGGGCAAGGCGGGGGCCATGCTGCCGTGGCGATCCTTCCAGGCCGCCACCCGGCCGGGTCCGGCCAGCCGGCGCGCATCGTCGGCGATACGCACCAGCCGGCACGGCCGGCGCAGGAAATCCGACAGCCAGGTTGCGGCATCGTCGCCCTCGTCCTCGGCATCGACCTCATCACGCCAGACCGTGACCCGGCGCCGCGGGCCTGGCGCGGGCCCTGCCGGCACGCATAGCACCGGCATGCCGGGCGCGCTCAGGCGCAGCCCATCGTCCGACAGCGCGGGACGAATCAGTGCCATCGCGGCAAGCGCCCGCTGGGTCAGGAAGGTGCCGCTCGCATCGACCACCATCCAGCGCCGGTCGCCGGCCAAGCCCCTTTCATCGAGGGCGCTTTGCGCCAGGTCGATCCCGGCGCAGGATTTGACCGGATAGATGTGCAGGCTGCGAATGACGGCGCCCATGGGCGAACTCCGGAAACCGCGAAGTGCGCCAGCATAGCAAAGGCGCCACAGCCCGCGCCGGCCGCCCCGCGTTGGCCGTCAGCCGACGGCCTTGAGCGCATCCAGCGGCGTCAGCGCCGAGAAGTTCGAGCGCGTGGCAATGTACTCCGGCCGCGGCGCCAACCCGTACTTGGGCGCGCCCAGCGCGTTTTCGACGCTGTTGTAGACCATGAACACGTTGGCGCGCGGCCAGGGCGAAATGTTGCTGTTCGACCCGTGCATGGTATTGCAGTCGAAAAACACCACCGACCCGGCTGGCGCAGTCATGGCGCGGATACCGCCTTGCTCGACCAGCAGCTGCAGGCTGACCGGATCGGGCACGCCGTATTCCTGCTTCTTCAGCGACTGCTTGTAGTGGTTCTCCGGCGTCTGGCCCTGGCACGAAATGAACTGGTGATGCGAGCCCGGCACCAGCATCAGCGGGCCATTGCACTCGTTGTTGTCGGTCAGCAGCACCGAGCAGCTCAGCGCCCGCATCGCCGGCATGCCATCCTCGACGTGCCAAGTCTCGAAATCGGAGTGCCAGTAGAACTCCTTGCCCTTGAAGCCGGGCTTCATGTTGGCGCGCGACTGATGGATGTAGACCTCCGAGCCCAGGATCTGCCGGGCCACGTGGATGAGGCGCGGGTCGCGCGCCAGGCGCGACATCAAGGGGCTGAGCACGTGCACCATGAAAATGGACCGCACGGCGTCGCTGCCTGGCTCGGTGATGGCTTCCTCGCGCCGCACGATGGCCGGATCAGCGGCCATGCGGCGGATTTCCGCGAGCATGGTCTCAACCTCCTCGGCAGAGAACAGCTGCGGCAATAGCAGGAAGCCGTCGCGCTCGTAGCCGGCCAGCTGTTCCTCGTCGAGCGCGCTGGCGTATCGGCCGTCGCCGTAAATGACAGGGTCCTGCCGGGCGATGATGGCAGACCCCCGGTCGGTGCGTGAGGCGTAGATGTCCTTCGCGGGCGTAATCATGCCGTCTCCTTGTTCGTGGTCAAGCCGCTGCCGGCTGGTCGGTGACCAGGGGATAGACGCCGTCGGCGTCGTGCACTTCCTGACCGGTCAGCGGCGGGTTGAATACGCAGATCACGCGCAGCGGCTGCTTGCCGCCGCGCAGCCAATGCTCGTCGTGCTTGTCCAGGGCGTAGACCACGCCCGGCTCGAGCTTGTACTTCTTGCCATCGGCGATGGTTTCGACTTCGCCGTCGCCTTCGACCACCCACACCGCCTCGAGATGGTTCTGGTAGTGGATATGCGTTTCGGTGCCCGGGAAGATCACCGTCTCGTGGAAGGAAAAGCCCATGCCGTCCTTCTTGAGCAGCACCCGGCGGCTGAGCCAGTTCTCGGTCTTGACTTCCAGATCGGTCCCGATCACGTCCTTCACATTGCGTACGATCATCGACGGTTTCCTCCAAACTTCAACACACGGGCGCCTTCGCCGCGCTCGGCCAAGGCTTCGGCCAGGGCGCCTTCGATCACTTCCAGGCCGCGTTTCAAATGCTCGTCCTCGATGGTCAGCGCCGGCAGGACCTTGAGCACTTCGTCCTGCGCCCCGGCGGTCTCTATCACCACCCCGCCCTCGAAAGCCTTGCGCGCCACGATGCCGGCAAGCTCCGGGTCGCCGGCGGTGACCAGGCCCTGGATGAGCCCGCGCCCGCGCGCGCTCAAGCCCGCCTGCGGGTAGCTGTGCACCAGGTTCTCCAGCCAGTCACGCACGATGCGCTCCTTGCGCTGGATTTCGTTGGCGAAGGCATCGCTGGTCCAGTAGGTTTCCAGTGCGGCGGTGGCGGTGACGAAGGCCAGGTTGTTGCCCCGGAAGGTGCCGCTGTGCGCGCCGGGCTTCCACACATCGAGCTCGGGCTTCATCAGCACCAGCGACATGGGCAGGCCGAAGCCGGACAGCGATTTCGACAGCGTGATGATGTCGGGCCGGATGCCGGCGGACTCGAAGCTGAAGAAGCTGCCGGTACGTCCGCAGCCGACCTGGATGTCATCGACGATGAGCAGCATGTCGTGCTCGCGGCACAACCGTTCGAGTTCCTTGAGCCAGCGCAGCGTTGCGACGTTGACGCCGCCCTCGCCCTGGACCGTTTCGACGATCGCGGCGGCCGGGCGGTCCACCCCGCTGCTGCGGTCCTCCAGCATGCGCTCGATGTAGGCGATGGTGTCGACATCTGGGCCGAAGTAGCCGTCGTACGGCATGAAGGTCGTATTGCCCAGCGCCACGCCCGCGGCCTCACGGAACTTGGCATTGCCCGTGGCCGACAGCGACCCGCCAGTCACACCGTGAAAGCCGTGCGTGAACGAGATGACGTTGGGGCGGCCCTTGACCTGGCGGGCGATCTTGAGCGCGGCCTCCACGGCATTGGTACCGGTCGGCCCGGTGAACTGCAGGGTGTACTTCCAGTTGCGCGGCTTGAGCAGCACCCGGTCCACGGTTTCAAGGAAACCCTTCTTTGCGCTGGTCGCCATGTCCAGGCCGTGCACCACGCCGTCGCCGGCCAGGTACTCAAGCAGCTTTTCCTTGAAAACGGGATTGTTGTGGCCGTAGTTCAGCGTGCCCGCGCCGCTGAAGAAGTCGATGTATTCCATGCCGTTTTCGGCCACCATCAGCGATCCGCGGGCATGGCTGAAAACGACGGGAAAGGACCGGATGTAGCCTCGGACTTCGGACTCCATTCTGTCGAAGATTTTTAGATCCATTGCTTTCTCCCTTGTCAGAGGTGTAGTTGCGGCGGTCCGAAAAGACCTGGCCGGGGCGCGGCCGCACAATGCGACGACACCGCGAGTCGTGGGGCAGGCGTGCCCCGGCGCGTCAGGCGCGTTCGCCCAACGGCCCTATCCGCAGGAGCATTTCTTCGTCGTGCGACGAAGCACCGAACAGGCGGCGGTCGAACAGCGGTGATTCGTCACAGCCGGCGCCGTACTGCCTGGCCAGGCCGGCGAACATGCGGCGCGATGCCGCATTGCCGGGTCCCACGGTGGTTTCGAGATAGGCCACCCCATCGAGCACGGGACGACCCAGGATTTCCTGGAGCATGGCGCGCCCCAGGCCGCAGCCGCGCGCGTTTTCGTGCACGGCCACCTGCCATACGAACAACACATCGGCCCTGCCGGGCGGAACGTAGGCGGAAACGAAGCCTTCGATGTCGCCGTCGCGTTCAGCGACGACGCAGGTCTCGGAAAAGTGCTCGCACAGGAGCAGATAGGCGTAGACGGAATTGCAGTCCAGCGGTGGGCACTGCGTCACGAGGTGGTGGATGGCCGCGCCGTCGGCGTGGCGCGGCCTGCGCAGGATATGCGTCGGTCCGGTCTGCGCCCGGGCCCCGGGTCGCGCGGCGGTCGTTGCCGCTGCATGGTGTGGCTGCGCGCCCAGCCTCATACCACCAGCCCCGACTCGGGGGGCGCACCGCCGGTGGGCACTTCCAGGATGGGCGATGCCGCATCCTGGGGTTCGGGCTCGGCCGGCGGGCCGCCCGCTTCCATGAGATCCACGATGCGCTCGAGCGACAGAGTAATCGTGGCCTGCTCGAGCTCGGGTAGCGCGTTGAGCGCATCGGCCAGCTTTTTCTGCAGCGGCGACGGCGCAGCCGCCGCCAACGCGCGCCCGGCCTCGGTGGCCGAGACAAAAACGATGCGACGGTCCTCCCGACCGCGTTCGCGCCGGATCAAGCCCTTGTCTTCCAGGCGGTCGAGTATGCCGACGACCGTACTGGGACTGACATGGATTTCACGGCTGATCGCGGTGGCCGTCATCGGACCATTGGCAATGACCGCACGCAGGCAGATCAGCTGCGGCGCGGTGATCTGGCTGCAGGCGGCCAGCTGGCGCGAATGCAGCGCGATCGACCGCGTAATGCGGCGCAGCGCGCGCAGGATGCGCAAGTCGTACTGTTGAGAGCCTGCGGCTGGATTATTCATGATCAAACCAGTTCAATAAGATTAATTTCTACTCAAATAATATGGCTGGTACCTATCCTTGTCAAACAAGCATTGCGGCTATTTCCTGTAATCGCCCCCGAATTCGCGACTAAATTCGGGAAACCCCCTATAAAAACAATTGTTTTTTCACCGCGGGAAAGATGTAGCATATGTTTTTTACATCTCTCCCATGGCCCATTTCGATTCCGACGACCCTCGCGAAAGGCTGCAGGCCGTGTACGCGCAACTTCCGCCGGAACTGCGCCGGGCCGCCGGCTGGGTCGCGGCCAACATGCCGCAGGCGGCCCTGTGGTCGATGCGCCGCCAGGCCCAGGAGGTCGGCGTCGCGCCCGCGACCATGCTGCGCCTGGCGCGCGCGGGTGGCTATGACAGCTACCAGGCGTTTCGCGCCGCCTGCCAGCAGGCGGCCACCGGCGGGCTGCGCCGCAAGGCCGCGCGCCTACAGGCCGCGCAATCCGAGGCGCCCATGCTGGATGCGCTGACCGCCCAGCAGACGCAGGCCGTGCAATCGGTGCGCCAGGCCACTCCCGCCCCGGCCATGGATGCGGCCGCAGACGCGCTGCTACGCGCGCGGCTGGTCGGGTTTCTCGGCACCCGCTCCAGCTTTGGCATCGCTTCGCAAATGCATTACGGCTACCAGCTGCTGCGCGGCAACGGCCTGCTGCTCGATTGCGTGGGCGGGGCCCCGGCCGAGCAGGCCGATGCCCTGCAGGCCGGCGATGCCTTGGTGGCGATCTCGCAGGCTCCCTACACGATGCTGACGGCGCACACTGCCCGGCGTTGCGCGCAGCGCGGCGTCGCAGTGGTCGCGCTGACGGATTCGGCGCGCTCGCCCGTGGCCGAGCACGCGGCCCATATCCTGCTCTTTACACCGCCCGGGCCCTTGCAGGGGCCGGCATCGTTCTTTCACACGACCACGGGACTGCTGGCGCTGGCCGAGCACCTGCTCGCCCGGCTGGCCGCACGCGGCGGCGACGCGATCTTGACGCGGCTGGCCGAAGTCGAGGCCCGCCTGCACGATGAACACGCCTATTGGGCCGCGGCCGCGCCAGGGGCGGCGCACCGCGCAGCCCCTTCCTCCCCTGCTGCCCCTACCCTGACTTAAGACGGATCTCACCATGAACCAAACCCGCGTGCTGCATCGCTCGCTGCGGCATACGCCAGCGCCGGCCGTTTCCGGCAAGGGCGCCTGGCTGTACGACAGCGACGGCAAGGCTTACCTCGACGGCTCGGGCGGCGCGGCCGTGTCCTGCCTGGGCCACGGCCATCCCGACGTGCTGGCGGCGATGCACGCCCAGATCGACCGGCTCGCCTATGCCCACACGAGCTTTTTCACGACCGAAGTCGCCGAGCGCCTGGCCGAGCGCCTGGTCGAAGACGCCCCTGCCGGCACCACGCACGCCTATTTCGTGTCCGGCGGCTCGGAGGCCGTCGAAGCGGCGCTGAAGATGGCGCGCCAGTATTTCGTCGAGATCGGCCAACCGCAGCGCCGCCACATCATCGCGCGGCGCCAGAGCTACCACGGCAACACGCTGGGCGCGCTGGCCGTCGGAGGCAACGCATGGCGCCGCGCGCAATTCGCGCCGCTGCTCATCGACGTCAAGCACGTCTCGCCCTGCTACGCCTACCGCGACCGCCAGCCGGGCGAAACGGACGAACACTATGCGGCCCGCCTGGGCGACGAGCTCGAAGCCGCGATCGACGAACTGGGCGGCGAAAACGTCATCGCCTTCGTGGCCGAGCCCGTGGTCGGCGCCACGCTGGGCGCCGTGCCGGCCGTGGCGGATTACTTCCGGCGCGTGCGCGAGATCTGCAACCGTCACGGCATTTTGCTGATCGCCGACGAAGTCATGTGCGGCATGGGCCGCACCGGCACGCTCTACGCCGTCGAACAAGAAGGCATCGTCCCGGACCTGATCACCATCGCCAAGGGGCTGGGCGGCGGCTACCAGCCCATCGGCGCGGTCATGGCCCAGGGCCACGTGGTCGAGGCGATGAGCCGCGGATCGGGCTTCTTCCAGCACGGGCATACCTATCTGGGCCACGCCACGGCTTGCGCCGCGGCGCTGGCGGTGCAGGAAGTCATCCGCCGCGATGGGTTGCTCGAACGGGTGCGCAAGCAGGGCGAAGGGCTGCGCCAGCGTTTACAGGATGCGCTCGGTGAACACCCCCATGTCGGCGACATCCGCGGCCGCGGGCTGTTCATGGGCGTGGAGCTGGTGGCAGATCGTGAAACAAAGAAAACGTTCGATCCCGAAAAGACGATCCATGCCCGCGTCAAGCGCGAGGCCATGGCCCGGGGCTTGATGTGCTATCCGATGGGCGGCACCATAGACGGCCGCCACGGGGATCACGTGCTGCTTGCCCCGCCTTTCATCATCAGCGACGATGAGCTCGATCAGCTCGTCGAACGCCTGGCCGGCGCCATCGACGCCGCCGTGGCACAGGCTTGACCGATCCCGTGCGCCCGCAGGCCCGTCCGGCGGGCGCGCTACGACCAACCGGCCGGGATCCGGCCGACAACAACGGGGAACGCCCCCAGAAGGAGCATCCATGGCAAAGCAATTTGCAATGAATAAGGGCCGTACCAAGCTGGCCCTGGGCGCCGCGGCCGCGGCGCTGGTTGCGACGCTTGGCGCGCCGCAGCCGGCGGCGGCGCAGCAGAAGTTCGTCAGCATCGGCACGGGCGGAGTGACCGGGGTGTACTACGCCGCGGGCGGGGCGATCTGCC
>Ga0207789_1000105_pt1 | contig 72482 bp, 67 predicted proteins | sample HigsolmetaGSP12D_FD_184840 | JGI IMG/M metagenome (GOLD analysis project Ga0207789, IMG submission 184840) | High solid enriched microbial communities from the Joint BioEnergy Institute, USA - SP1-2-D (SPAdes) | ecosystem: Engineered > Bioreactor > SSF (Solid state fermentation) > Aerobic >...
TGATGTGCCAGCACGTCGATGCCTGGTACAAGCATCAGGAGCAGGAATTGCAGGCCAGGATCATACAAATTTTGCCGCAAGCGGCAGTCTAGCGACTGGAATTTTTTTAAAAATCCATCTCGTGACGATTCTTTGGGACGTCCATTTTTGAAAATTAGTTTTCATAACCAATTTTCCCAGTTCAAAAACCAGTTTTTTTGCCCAGTTTTCGATGATCCCCGCTATTCCCTCCCTCAAGACTCCGAGAGTCTATACAGATTATACAGAAAAAGGCCGGGGCTATGGTATAATTGGCCGAAAGGTTTCTTGCGAAGCCGGCGTTTTGAGCCGGACGGGAACCGGAGAATCCGCTTTCGGTATGGAGGTGCAATCGCAATGCGAAATATCGTGCCGATGAACTGGCTGCTGGCGCGCATGTACGAACCGGATTTGGTCATCGCCGACTGCCGGTTCCGGCTCGGGCAGCCGGATGCCGGCCGCGAAGCGTGGCGGCAAGGGCGGATTCCGGGGGCGGTCTACTTCGACCTGGAGAAGGATTTGTCTTCGCCGGTCGCGGAGCACGGAGGCCGCCACCCGCTGCCCGATCCCGCGGCGCTCGCCGACAAGCTGGGCCGGGCGGGCATCGACGGCAGCGTCCGCGTCGTGGCTTACGACGACCAGGGCGGGGCGATGGCTTCGCGGTTCTGGTGGCTGCTGCGGTATATGGGACACGACCAAGTGTACGTGATGGACCAGGGCTTCACCGCGTGGAAAGACGCCGGCTACCCCGTGACCGACGCCCCGCCGCCGGTGCGGGTGCCCGCAACGTTCGTGCCTCGGCTGCGAGCCGACATGCTGGCCGGCGTCGACGACGTGCGGCGCGCCGTCCGCGAGCGGTGGGCCGCGCTGATCGACTCGCGTGAACCGTCGCGCTACCGCGGCGAGGCCGAGCCGATCGACGCCGCCGCCGGCCATATCCCGTCCGCCAGGAACCGCTTCTGGAAGGACGCCCTGGACGCGGACGGCCGCTGGCTGAGCGGCGAGCGGCAGCGGCAGCGGTTCGCCGACTGGAACGCGGACGACCCGCTGATCGTCTACTGCGGCTCCGGCGTCACCGCCTGCCCGAACGTGCTGGCGCTGGAGGAAGCCGGTTTCCGCAACGTTCGGCTGTACGCGGGAAGCTGGAGCGATTGGATCTCGTACCCCGAGAATCCGATTGCGACGGGAGAAGAGTAAGAACTTAAGAGGCCGCGTCGGACGCGGGGGTTGGGGGCTGTGGCAGGTTGGCGGCTTGTTGCGGCCATTTTTGCGTCTTCCGTTCAACGGCTTGCAAACAAGAAGCGAGGAAAACAGTTGCAGGAACCCCGGAGCTAGCTACGGCAGGTCGGTCGGGCCAGGTGGTTGTTGAATGGCAACAAGCGTTCTTGGTATCCCCCGGTTTGGCAGCATCGGCATCGGGAACGCGTCAGTTCGGGAGATCGGATGAAGCAAACCAGCAGGCCAAGCTCAAGGCATCCGGAACGGGAGCTGTTCGGAGCACAACTCTACCCTAAAAATGGACGCTAGATATCCCGGCTCGGGCGCGGCTGACGTTACATCGTTCAATTGTTTCCATACTGGACGATAAATCGAAATAGGAACATATGTTTGATTTTGTTGGAGGTTATGGTACTATAATGACAAATAAAGGATAGGAGGTGGTTTGTATGTTGCTACCGGATAAAATAATAGAAGAACTTGAAGACTATGCTTCCTTTGTCGCTTCATTACATAAGTACTCCGACACAGAGTTAATAACTGCAAGGGTAAACAGCCAATGGTCGATCTGTGATGTTGTTAGTCACATCATGAAATGGGACGAAAACTTCACGCAAACCGTTCTGACGAAAATTGTCAACGGTGAGCCTGCCGTCCTTGAAGAACACGCGGATGTGCAGACGTTTAATCAACAAGCTGTTGAATACGGAAGGACCCTTCCACCAAAGACGTTGCTGGAAGAGGCAGCAAAACATCGTTATCGGCTTGTATCCTTGCTTCGCTTAATTCCGCATGTTGAGTTTTCTAATGCTTTTTCTTCCCGCAGCTCTCATACGCTTTCCGGCTTTTTATACGAAATGTTCGTATTGCACGACGCACATCACCGAAGACAAATCGAGCAGTATTTAGCCATCAAGCAAACGGAGAAGTGAACAGATCATCGGCAGGAACCCTTCGAACATGGGGGTTCGTGGGGGATAAGAAGCTGGAGCGATTGGATCTCGTACCGCGAGAATCCGATTGCGACGGGGGAAGAGTAAGTGCTTAAGAGACCGCGTCGGACGCGGATTTGGGGGCTGTGGCTGGTCGCCGAAGGGCAGCTTGTTGCGGCCCTTTTTGCGTCTTCCGTTCAACGGCTTGCAAACTGGAAGTCAGAGGAAAAATTAAATTTGGAACCGAATTTAAAGAATCCACTTTCGACTTGTTGTATATACTGAGTATATACAACGTTGGAAGGCTGTGATATGATTGAAACAAGAGCAATCGAAAGGATGGGTATTTATGACAACTGCCACTATAAGAAAGTGGGGAAACAGTCTGGCCATTCGCATTCCCAATGAAGTGACAAGCCGAGTAAACTTCCGTGAAGGCGTTGAAGTTGAAATGCTCGTAACAGAAGCGAATGAAGTTCTTTTGCGTTCAGCCTTCCCGGCTGCTGATGATCAGATGTCTTTGCGTCAACATTTTCTAAAATTACGGGCCCAATGCGTGTCCGGAAAGTCTGCTCACGAGGAAGTTTTCAATGAACCGGCAGGGGATGAAATGATTTAATGGCTATTACGGGAACGGTTCAACGTGGAAGTATTGTTTGGATGCGCATGCATCCACAAGCCGGACACGAACAGTCCGGCTATCGACCTGCAATTGTCCTGTCTGATGGACTGATTGACCCGGCTAATTCTTCGTTTGCTTTTGTTGTTCCGGTGACCAATCAAGCGAAGGGCTATCCCTTTGAGGTGCAAGTTCCCACTGGAATTGCTATTTCGGGGTCTAGAACTACACAATCGGAATTAACCGGAGTCGTATTGACTGATCAGGGGAAATCGCTTGATTTAAATGCAAGAGATACAGAAGTTGTTGGACAAATTGACCCTGCATCTTCTTTTTATATGCATATTATTACGAATGTTCGTTCTATTCTAGCTTAGACCTGCAAAAAACCGCCAACAAGCTGCAAACAACAACCCGGCCTATTCACTCTATGGGGTGCTGCCTTGACCTTTTGTTGGCGTCCGTTCGGCTTGGCCCAGCCACAGGGGGATAGCCGGCCTTGGCGTTGTCCCCATCGTTTCACATGCCCTGTCGTTCGCGGGCGGAATGGAAGGCTGTTTTAGAGGGCGGCCGTGAACAAGACGGGCAAGGTCGGACAACGATACGTGTCCATCTTGTCCATTGGAAGTAGAGTCGTCCGGCGCGTTCGTGAGCCGAGCTGTCCGCCGCCTCGCCTCTCCCCTCCGATTGGCGAGCCGGGATCGGAGAGGAAGGCGAAGCATTCAGCCGCGATTGAACCTGTTAATCGGTGTTCTTCACCTGGCTATGTTCCACGTATTCGACAATGGTTCCATCCGGATATCTAACACGCATGTTAAAGCCCGTCGGAACCTCGGTCACGTCTTCAAGAATATGCGACCCTTCTTTAATGAGAGCGTCTTTAAAATCATGGATGGAATCCACCAGAAACGTCATCTTCGTCGATACGACAGGTTGCAGATTATCTCTCGACCCCGCAATGAGGAGAATGGGTCCGACTTGTCCCAACTCCAGTCCCAACTTGGAGTGGGTAAACCGCAATCGGCACTTTTCACCTACTATGCGCTCATAAAACGGAATTGCACGATCCAAACTGCCATCTTCGAGGTAAATCCGGTTTAGGATTTGCAATACTTTCATTGGAACACCCTTCCTCGGATCTCCCGCCCTTAATTCGCACAAGAAAAGAAGGCTCGTAAATATTCAACGGATACAAAAGTTTAAAGCATCCCCCACTTCCGCTCATATTCTACGCGCAAATCATAATCGGAATGGGTGAAACCATTCTGCTCCAACATTTCAGAGATGATATTGAAATCCAACGTCGTCGTTTCTAACACGATTTGATGGTTGGTGGCATAAATGCTCCAATCATCGTGTGCTTTTTGCAACGAATGAATCATAGAATATATTTTTTCCAATTTTAAACAGTGTGGTTTGAACCCTTTCGATGATTTGCTTGATGGATGGAAGAAAACGACTTTTACACGCTGCACGCAGGTTTCTTGCATTTTGTTCATGGGACATCCTGATCTTATAGGTCTGACCAGAAGTGACCGAAAAGAACAACGGACAAAATATAACCTAAAACAACGTTGACGACGGCACCTGCGCCGAAAGCAACAACCGGTTTCCAGCCAACCGTTGTTAACTCGCGGAAACGAGTTGTTAAACCGATCGTTAGAAACGTAAACGTAAATGCCCAAGTTCGAATGGATTTAACGGGCGCAATGACATCGGAGTTAATCACGGCTTGTGTTGCAGTCGACACGCTCGCAATAATAATGGTCAACAGAATCGAAGCGATAAAAAATCCGATTACAAATTTCGGGAACCGAGAAACGATTTGCTTCGCTCCCGCTTTGGGACCGTCTTTTCGTTTTTCCCAGACGGTAATCGAAATAAATGCCAGAATAAAACTCCACACGCCGATGAACATGTCGCGTCCTACAACTTTCATTAACGTGAAGGAAGTAAGCGCGTCATCGCCAAATGAACTGGCTGCTGTAATGCCTGCTGCATCTGCAAATTCCGATGTACCGATCCAGGCGCCGGCAGGACCGGCTTCGACTCCTAATGCTTTGATTAAGAAGGACAGCAGAAAGATGAAAACAACCGCGTAAATCACAACTATTGAAATCGTAATGGAAACATGTTCTTTTTTCGTTTTAATGGAACTGCCGATTGCAATCGCTGCGGAAACCCCGCACACCGAGCCGCCTGTACCTAATGTGGCAGCGAAACGATTATCCAAGCCGAGCGCCTTGGATACCCAGAAAATCACAAAGAACGTAATTAGTGCGATGATCGTCGCTTGCAAGAAGGCTACAGGGCCGGCTTTTGCTATTAACGTAAACGGTAAGGTGGCGCCCAATAAAATAATCCCCACTTTGACATACAATTCGGTGCGCAACGCGGAATCTAACCAAGCCGGGATTTTAATCACGTTGCCTAAAATCAAGCCGATTGCAAGTGCCACCAAAGGGGCTTCGATCCCGTATTTACTCGCGAATTTCCATGAACTAAAGATATTGATCAAAAGACTTAAAACAAATAATAAAGTGAATCCCGGAACAAAACGACTGATTTTCACTTTCAAAAAGGAGGTTGCAATTGTAAATAGAACCAGCAAGAGAACGAACAGCAAAATTGTACGATAAACGTTATTCGCCAACGTCGTTCGAAGAGAAGCCCAATCCGACCAAGTATCCAATGAAGGCGTAAAAAATTTTATCGTACCGCTTGCTGCCCATAAAACAACGGCAAATAAAACCAAAAATAAACCGATCCAAACGGTCCACCAATCTTCTTTGTTAATTAAACCTAACCACCTACTTTGTTTCGGAAGCTGAGATTCCGTTGAAAATGGATTTGCCTGAGACGGATTCGTCGTCATCCATCATTCGCTCCTTTTTGATGCTAAAGTAGGATAAGGCCGTGCGATTTTCATAACCAAGACAGAGAGTTATCTCTAAGTTCTCTTGGTGAAATCCCCTAATATCTGGTTATTTTCATTTTAATTAAACAAAACCTATGTGTCAACTATGATTTTGTGTCGATTCCAAACCGGCTAGGATTTTCTACCCAGCCGATCCGATTGCGGCGGGGGGAAGAGAAAAAGGCGTAAGGACGCGTAGGATGCGACCTAGAGGGTTGTGGAAGTTGCTTGGTGGTGACCTGATGCGGCCCACTTTGCGTTTCCTGAGAGGACCAACAGGATGCGTCTTTGGACATATTGACTTTCGCTGCGGCACCGTTTGTTCATGTCTTGTAGCAGATACGCGGTTTATGATAAAATGGCCGTAGCAAGACCGAGTGCGGCGGACACTCGGCCTGTACAATTGCTTGGATGCTGTCCCTTCAGCATCAATCGGCAAAACCAAAACCCACCTTATGGCCTAGCAACCTGAGGGTGGGTTTTTACTTCTTCTTGTAGTTGTTCCCGATGTAGGTCAACAGCGCGACGATGAACGTGGCGAATAGAATCATGATCGTTATAGCGTCTTTAATCTCCATGGCTCCACCTCCCGAGAAATGTCCGAAGGCGCCTGTGGCTTCAAAAAGTGCTTGAAGGGAACCTTTGCCCGCCCAAGATTCAATTGTACAACTCCATCATACATGGAATGGAAAATGCGATCAAGTGTTCGCATTTTGTTTTTTGGCAGGCTGCCATGTTGTCCGAGGGGATGAAGGCGCCGCTTATGCCAAAAAGCCCGGAGCAGACGCGCTCCGGGCAGCTTCGTGCAAATCGACGGATTTTTTTAAAAGCGAAAAGCCTGTCCGAATCCGCCTTCGAACAGAGATTCCTCCAGCGGTTTTCTTTGGGACGGGCGCTCCCTCTCCCGCAACGCTTCCGGCAAATTCTCCTTCGGTCCCTGATAGCCGAGGGCAACCAGCCCCTGCACCTCATAATCCTGAGGCACGTTCAGCACTTCGCGGGCCTTGGCCTTGTCGATGCCCGTCATCGCGTGCGTGATCAGCCCCTTGCGCACGGCTTCCAGCGCCAAGAATCCCCAGGCGGCGCCGGTGTCAAAGGCGTGGCTCGGATTGTCTCCGCGTTCCGTGACGGTCCGGGAAAGAATCAGAATCAGGACGGGAGCGGCTTTGCACCATGCGAGGTTGAAGTCGGAGACAAACGAATCAAATTTCCGACGGTCTTCTTCGGTCCGCGCGATAATGAATTTCCAAGGCTGATCGTTGTAGGCGGAAGGCGCCCAGCGCGCGGCTTCCAGAACGCCGAGCAGCTTGTCGTCTTCCACCGGCTTGCTCAGAAAAGACCGGGGCGACCAGCGGTTCAAGTAGATCGGGTCGAGCTCGAACTGCGCCTTGCGATCGTTGAAGGTGTCCACTTGCGGCATTCGGTTTCCCTCCAAAGCGTTTTTTCTAAATCCATCCGTATATCCCCGCATCCTCCATCTCCACCCATTTTGCCCAGGCTACATGATCCCATTCCCCCTTAGGCCGATGGCGGTTTTGCAATAGACAAAAAAAGCACAGTCGAAAAAGGTGACTATACTTATTGCTATTATAAGCTTCTTGACAGGGCTTCACAAGTTTCGCGCAGGAGGGCTTTGAAGGTCTTTGTATGAGTTGCATAATTAGGATAAAATTGAAATGAAATCTACAATTCTTCTTTTTAAAAAGATATTGGATATTTATGAAAGAAGGGAACAAATTGAAAAGTTTTTGGTGACGTTGCTCCTTGCCTCGGCTCTCTCTGGTTGCGAGAGGAGTCATTCAAGTTTAAATGTTTCAGAAATAGAAGCCCCGGACCTTCTCCCATCGTTCGGCAGCCGATCGTCGTCCCGTCCGCGGACTGGAACGTTTCGATCCGCACGTTTTTCGCTTGATTCATCCGCATAACCCCTTCCGGGAAGACTCAGGAAATTTTGTTGAATACCCAGTAAGCATCGATATAGACCGCGAAAAGGACTGCCATCGTGACCGTCGTGGTCACCAGCACCGTCTCGTTCGCGAACGCGAAATAAAAGGATGACAGATACAAGCCCAGCAAAGCGGTCATCATCGAGAAATGGCCGGCCCGATACGCCACGAGGCGGTATCTCTCGTCCTGCTCTTCCACCCTCACCCTGCGGAGTTTCTGCCGGTCTCTCAGAACGGCGGCATTGCGAAGCGTCATGACCAGGCTCGCTACGATGAACCAGGCACCGCTGACGATCAGGTACCCTTTGGCAAAAGGGGTTCGATCCTGCACGACATCGGTTGCCAAGCCCAGTATCAGGCCGGCGGCGCCTGCGATCAGGGAGACGAGGCTGAGAACGAATCGGACGGCTACTTTTCTGGCATAGTTCATTCCCGCTCCTCCTCGTAAATGAAAATTTCCTCGATGGGCTTCCCGAACAGCCGCGAAATTTTGAAAGCCAGCACGACCGAAGGATTGAACTTGCCGTTCTCGATAGCGATGATCGTCTGTCTCGACACTTCGACGGCGTCCGCCAATTGCTGCTGGGTGTAGCCGCGCTCTTTCCGCAACGCCGGCAACCGGTTTTTCACAAAGAACCGCACCTCGAGATGTAAAGTTTTATTTACATCGGCATTATACAATCGATGGGGATCGGTGTAAAGTTTTATTTACAAGCGGGAATCTTCAGGGGAAGCAAGGATAGTTGAGGCAAAGAAAAGAGGGGCGGATGCGGATTACTGCGGACGGGAGCGATGGGCTTCGTGGATTTTCGACAGCCCTTTTCCGAGTGCGCGGCATTCTTCTTCGGTCAGCAATTCGATGAAATAGTTCAGTATTCCTTGCTCGTAGATCGGCCAAGCCTGCAGGAAAGCCCTCTTGCCTTCGAGGGTCAATCCGCTGGGCGTCAGCACGACCCGATCCGCCAGCTCGCTCATCCGAAGCTTTTTGCCCGGGGCTTGATACAAGGCGACGAGCACATCGTACCATGCGAGGGGAACGCGATGCCGGTCGGACAGGTCTTTCTCGATCCGCCGGATGACCGCAGCGGCAAGCAGGCCGTCCTGATCCAATCGAGCGGCGACATTTACAGCGACGGCTCTTTGCGGGATTTCGAGCACGGCAGCCGGTACTTGAAGTCGGTCCTGTCGTTCATCGGCGTGGAACGGATCGAGACGATCTATATGGAGAGCATGGACAAAGGCGCCGCTCAGGCGGAAGCAAGACGCCTCGAAGCGCTGAAGGAAGCGTCCCTCGCAGTCCAAAGGCTGTCGCTGTAGGCGCAAAGGCTTCCTCCGCGCGCTCGGCATTGCGGCTTGCGGGACCGGGAGCGGCCGCTTCGACTGCCTGTCAGCGCAGCCGCCGGCGGGTTCTTTCCCGCACCGGCAAATAGATAAAGTAAGGAGCGCCGATGACCGCGGTCATGATGCCGACCGGTATTTCGCGCAGCGGGCATATTCCCCGTCGGGCACCGGGCGCTTCGGAACAGCTTCATCGCCGCCCGCCTGAGCTTATCTCCTCATGGCCTGCATCGGAGTCCTTCGATGAACAGCCTCCGAATCCCCGCCCAATACTGGGCTTTGCTGCAACCGAGCGCATCGCGGTGATGCAGGTACTGCCGAGGGGAAAGAACGGCAAGCAAAAAATCGGCCGTCAGCGGCACATCGATCTCATGCGCTTCTTCCCGCTCCACGGCTTCTTTCAAACAATTCTCGACCATGCCGGTAAGCCTCGCCATCGTCGGACGCTTCGAGGGCATCGCGTCTTTTTGCCCGGCGTACATGCAGCTGATGAAGGAGAGAAGCGCGGCATTGCCGTCGATGAAATCAATCAATTGCCCGATCAATACGTCCAAGCGCTCGAGGGCCGGCGTTGCGGGAGCCATTCGGGCCAGCCGGCTTTCGAGTTCATCGAGAAACGGCTCTACGCTGGTCCGGAGGAGATCGGCATAGATTTCTCCGGGATGGCTGTAGCGCCGGTACAGCGTTCCTTGCCCGATGCCGGCTTCCTGCGCGATTTGATGCATGTTGACCGAATCGAGGCCGTTCCGCTCAAGCAAGCTGCGGGCGGCATCCAGAATGCGGCGGCGATATTCGGCGTCCCGGCTCGATTTTTCTTCGTTTTCGCCATGCGGTTCCATGCTGGATGCTCCTTTCCAAGGATTCGCTTTCCAAAATGGGTTTGACAAACGGACAATTGTCCGTTACATTTAGAGCGTGCGCGGACAATTGTCCGCACCCTTAATTTATCACATTTGACGGCTCGTGTGGAGACCGGCCGGGAAAAAAGATCCGGGAGGCGCCCCAACGGGCGTCGGAAGTGGAAGGAGTGGAGAGAGATGACACAAACGGCCGCCGCCGGAGACGGACAGGTCGAATTCCGGTTGTCCCGCATTCTTGTTCCTCTAATCGCCATTATTGCAGGTTGCTTCATGGTTATTCTTGATACGACCGCCATGAACGTCGCGTTGTCGCGGCTGGTGGAAGATTTCAACACGCAGTTGTCGACTTTGGAATGGACGGTGACCGGGTACATGCTGGCGACCGCCGCCGTCATTCCGCTGGCCGGGTGGCTGTCGGACCGGTTCGGGGCGAAGAACGTGTTCCTGACTTCCGTCATTCTGTTCACGCTCGGCTCGGCGCTGTGCGCGACGCCGAACAGCGCGGACTGGCTCATCGCGTTCCGCGTCATTCAGGGTCTGGGCGGCGGCTTCGTCATGCCGGTGGCGATGGCGTACGTGTACCGGCTCAGCCCGCCGAACAAAGTCGGCATGGTCATGGGCATGCTCGGCGTGCCGATTCTGTTCGCGCCGGCGGTCGGTCCGATCGTGTCCGGCTGGCTGGTGGAATATCAATCGTGGCGCTGGATTTTTCTGATCAACATTCCGGTGGGCATTTTCAGCGTGCTGTTCGGCCTGTGGAGCTTGCCGAAGATCGCCCGCAAGAAGACCGCCGGCTTCGATCTGCCGGGGATGATTCTGGGGCCGCTGGCGTTCGCCGCGCTGTCGTACGGGGTGAGCGAAGGCGCCCGAAGCTGGACTTCCGGCCGGACGCTGACCGGGCTGATCGTCGGCGGGGCGGCCCTGATCGCCTTCATCGCCGTGGAACTGCGCGCGAAAATTCCGCTTCTCGAAATCCGCGTGTTCCGTTCCGTCGATTTCTCGCTGGCCATTGTCGTCCAGTGGATCGTTCAGTTCTCCATGTTCGGCGCGATTTTCCTGATGCCGCAGTTCCTGCAGCAGGCGAGGGGATTCGGGCCGCTGGACACCGGGCTGACGCTGTTTCCGCAAGCGCTCGCGTCCGCGTGCGTCATGCCGCTCGGAGGGTACCTGTTCGACAGAATCGGCGTGCGCTGGCTCGTCGTGATCGGGCTCAGCCTCGTTTCGGGCGCGATCTACCAATATACTTACGTGGACATGTCGACCGTGGGGCGGGATTTGCTGCTCCCGCTCATCATGGCCGGCTGCGGGATGGGGCTGATGATGATGCCGCTCAATTCCCATCTGATCGGCAAGGCGCCTCGGGAACTGGTCAGCCGCGTCACTTCCCTGACCAGCGCCATGCAGCAGGTGATCAGCTCGCTGGCTGTGGCCACGGTCGTGACGATTTTGTCGAACCGGCTCAAATCGCTCGCCGGCGGCAGCTTGCCGACCACCGGGGGAAACGAAGCGGCCGCGGCGAAGGCGATGCTCGCCCTCGCTCCGAAAGCGTTCGATTATACGTTCGGCGTCATGCTAGTCATCGCCATCTGCGGCATCGCGCTGGCGTTCCTGCTGCGCCGGGGAAAGACGTCTTCGGACCGCGGCGAGAAAGCCCCGCATGCGGAAGCGACGTTCGAAGCGATGGCCTGACGGCAGCCCGGAGAAGGCGGCTTCACCTGAAAGGCGGAGCCGCTTGATTGCCGCCATTCGGCCTTAATCGCATTAGGCAATGCCGGGCATTGCGGCGCGGCGAACTTACGCCAAAAGCAGCACGATCGGGCAGTGGTCGCTTCCGGGGACTTCGGCGTCGATCCGCGCGTCGACGAGGCGGGGGACCAGCCGTTTGGAGGCGACGAAATAGTCGATGCGCCACCCGATGTTCCGTTCCCGCACCCGCGGCATGTTCGACCACCACGTGTAGGCGCCCTCGCGATCGGGATAGAAGTGCCGGAACGTGTCGATGAAGCCCGCGTCCAACAGCTCCGTCATTTTGTCCCGCTCTTCCTGCGTGAAGCCGGAGTTGCCGCGGTTGGACCGCCAGTTTTTGAGGTCGATCTCCCGATGGGCGACGTTCAGGTCGCCGCAGGCGATGACCGGTTTGCGGCCGTCCAGCTCGCACAGGTAGCGGCGAAACCGGTCTTCCCACTCCAGCCGGTAATCGAGCCTGGACAGGTCGCGCCGGGCGTTCGGGGTGTAGACGTTGACCAGATAGAAATCGCCATATTCGAGCGTAATGATCCGCCCTTCGGGCTCCCGCTCTTCCTCCAGCCCGTACCGGACCGACAGCGGCTCGAGCCGGGAGAAGACGGCCGTTCCGGAATAGCCCTTTTTCTCCGCGCAGTTCCAGTATTGCGCGTAGCCGCCGTCCAAGTCCAGCGCGATTTGCCCTTCCTGCAGCTTGGTCTCCTGGATGCAGAAAATATCGGCGTCGGCCCGCCGGAAATAGTCGAGAAATCCTTTGTTGATGCAGGCTCTAAGGCCGTTCACGTTCCAGGACACCAGCTTCAATGGCGATAAACCTCCTATGTCATGCACGGTCATGCGCGGTCTTACGCGGTCTTACGCGGGCATAGCCCGCCCGCGGCTTCAGTTCGAGCCCGATCCGGTCCGGACGGCCAATGGCCCGGTGGAATGGCCGACGACCAGCTGCGGCTTCAGAATCACTTTGTTGTAGCCGTCGGTCTGTCCGGGATGCCGCAGCAGATCGACGAGAATGCGGGCCGCGCAGCTCCCGATCTCTTCTTCCGATTGGGCGATATGCGTGAACGAGCCCTGATCGCCCACGATGCCCGACGACGGATCGTCGAACGTGACGATCGACAGGTCGCCGGGCACTTTCATTTTCAGGCTGCGGGCGATGCCGGCGATATGCAAGCCTAGCCGGGCGTTCAGCGTAATGTAGGCGGTGGCCAGCCGGTTTTTGATGTAGCGGTACAGCACGTGGCTGTCGTCCTTCTCCCGGTAGTCGACCGTGAACTCCGTCAGGATGAGCGCCGGATTGATCATCGCGCCTCTCTGCTTGAGCGCGTCCATGTACCCGGATATCCGCTCTTCGACGGTGACGGTCGGAAGCGGCGAATCCGAGCAGATGGCGATCTCCCGGTGGCCGAGATCCCACAGATGGGACACCGCGAGCTGGGCGCCGAGCCGGCCGTCCGAGCAGACGAAATGCGTCTCCACCCCCGGCAAGTAGCGGTCGATCAGCACGAACGGGAAGTTGCGGATTTTCAGCGACAAAATCTCCTCGTTGTACGTCTCCGCGTCGACCGGGAAAATGATCAGGCCGGCCACGTCCTTCTGCAGCAGCTGCACGATCGCTTCCTTCTCCAATTCCTTGGAGTGGTTGGTCAGGATGACCGCCAGGTAATAATCGGTGTTCTCCAAAATGCGGTTGATGCCTTGGATGAGACGCAGCGCGAAAAAGTCCCCGGCAGAAGGGATAAGAAAGGCGATCATCCGCTTGCCCGCCCCCGCCGGCGGCTGAACGGTTCGGGCCGGGAGCGGCGCCGGCTGCGGCGCCGTCTCTGCCTCGGACGCCTCCGGCTCGCCTGCGGCTTCGCGCGTCCGCGCCGCTTCGGCGGAAGCCGCCTCCTTGCTGACGAAGCTGCCCCGGCCGGGAATGCGGTAAATCCAGCCTTCCTTGGCCAGCTGGGTCAAAGCGTTCGCAACCGTAATCCGGCTGACGTTGAAGTGCTCCATCAGTTCCTTCTCGGAAGGAATTTTCTGATCGGCGTCCAGCGCTCCGGATGCGATCAGTTTTTTGAAATGCTCCTGAATTTGCATATAGAGAGGCTGGCGTTCCTTATGCACCGCGCATTGCTCCCGTCCCGTCATTTGATATATGTTCATTATAGCAAATAAAACTTTCGAGTCAAACGATGTCGCAGCCGAAAAAAGACCGAAAGGCGCCCTCCCGCCTTGCGGCTTCAGGAGAGCGCCCCTCGTCGATTGCGTCACTTGTGTGCCGTCTTGCGAATGCCCCGTTCTTGGAGCAGCCGGATGAAAATGCCCCCCACGACGCTGCGGTGCTGGAAGCCGACTTGGCGGGCGGTGACCGTGTCCGTCCAGTCCGAGAACGGCACGCGGTCCGGTGTGTCGTTCAGCATTTGCCATAACGGCTCGATCAGCTGCTCGAAACAGGCGGCGTCTTCCGACAGCGACGCCGCCCAGACGAGCCAATCGGCCTTCGTGTAGGAGGCCCGGTTGTCCAGCGGCGTGCCGTACCGGTTGCGGCGGCTCAAGTACCACGCCGTCTCCCGGCGGAGCGTCGCGTCGTCGAACAGCCCGGTGCCGAACAGGCGGTCCCACACCAGATTGTATTTCAGGCTCCAGGTCCCGTCCTGGCCGAACGCCAGCTTGGTGTGGTCTCCGTCGTCCGCGAGCGCCCGCCACACCGCCGCCATCTCCCGCGCCGCCTGCCGGTAGCGCTCCGCTTCCGCTGCGTCGCCGGCCATCTCGCGCAGCAGCGCGAAGCTGGCGACGCCCATGACCGCCTTCACCGACAGGTTGGCGTTGCGCGCCAGATGTCCGGCGAAGTCGTCGGTGCACAGTTGGTTCTCGGGATCGAGGCCGTGTTCCCGCAAATAATCGGCCCACCGCCGCAGCAGCTCCAGATGCGCCGCGGCGAAATCCGCCGCGCCCTCGGCCAGGCAGACGGCGGCGGTCATGATCAGCATGTTGCCGCATTCTTCGACCGGCATCTGGCCTTCCCTGGCGTTGCCGCTGTAGACCTGGCCGTTGCCGAGCGGGTACTGCCCGATGTCGTGCGGCGCGAATTCGAACGGCCACGCCCCGCTCTCTGCGTACCGGAACACCGGCCGCACCATCGCTTTGACCAGCGCCGGGTTGTACAGCAGGAACAGCGGAACCGACGGGTAGCTGACGTCCACGGTGGCCATGCAGCCGTTGCTGTAGCATTCCTTGGACAGAAACAGCAGCTCCCCGTCCGGTCCCGTCACCAGCTTGTGCGCGGCGATCGCCTGGCGGTAGGCGAGGGCGAGCAGGTCCGCGTAGCGGGAGCCGCCCGCGCGCGTCCCGGCCGCGAGCAGCTCCCGGTCGAACGCTTCGCACCGCTTCATCAGCGCGTCGTACTCCGAGAAGGCGGCGGCGATCATCTCCTCGGCGGTCTGCCCGCTTTTTTTCCAATAGGCCTGTAGCTTGTCGCCGAAATATTCGACAGCGTAGACGTCGTCGTAGGCCAGCACCGCCAGCTCGCGGACCGGTTCGGCGCCGACCGCGCCGAAGTCGAACTCGGCCGCCATCGCCGGCCATCCGTCGGCAACCGCGCGCGGCATCGCCGGCGGCTCGCCGGACAAGGCCGTCCCCTCGCGGACGAACGACTTGCGCATCCCGGAGAGGCCGACGGCGGTGCCGGCGAGTCTCCCGGATCGCCGGGCGGCCAAGTAGAAGTGGCCCCAGTCGATGCGCAGATCGTCGCCGGAACGGTTCAGGTACGCCTGCTCTTCGTGGCTCATCCGCAGGAGCGCGAGGCCGCCGCTGTCCGTCCGTTCCCAGACGACTTTCTGATGCGGCCGGTCCACGCACCATTCGCCGGTGACGTCGAAATAGAGCCGGACGTCGTGCGGCCGGCCGTCCACGGAGCGGGCCTCGAACGCGACGTACGAGGCCGGGCGGGACAGCACCGGCAGATCGTCCGGCAGGAGCGGCGTCGTGAAGCGGACGGTCAGCGCGACGCCGGCCGCCTCGAACGCGTAGACGCTGGACAGCGGCGTCACCCTCAGTTCTTTCTGCTTCATGGCCGGCGGTTCCGTGTAATATCGCGCGGCGTCCGGCTCGACGAGGCCGGCGAAGCGCCAGACGGTTCCGTCGATGCGAATCAGACCGGTCATCGCGTGCCGCTGGCCGGTCCAATGGCGGGTGAAATCGTCGGTCAGACGGTCGGCGGCGGACCAGACGCTGAAATACGGATCGACGGTGACAAGCGGGACAGCCGGGGGGCGAAAGGCGGACATCGTCTTCAACACCTTTCCATATCGTCATAATGAATATAATATTGTAATTTAAATATGAATATTTGAATATGTCAATATAAAAATGATCGGACGTGGAACGCCGGAGACGTTCAGACGTTCAAGTTGCGGATGCCGCCTGTTCGATACGGGGTTGTGCGTATAAAATAGAGATAGACCGGCTGCTTCAGAAGACAGCGGCGCCGTACGGCGCTGTCGGTACGCCAGGCTATTTGGAGCCGAAAGGATGCGACGAGATGACGGTTTATATTGCGCTGCTGCGGGGAATTAACGTAGGCGGGCACAAGCGGATCCGCATGGACGACTTGAAGCGCGTGTTCGAACAGTCCGGCCTTCGCCGGGTGCAGACGTATATTCAAAGCGGCAACGTCCTGTTCGAATCGGACGAGGCGGAGGAGCCGCTGCGGCTGGGCATCGAGCGGGAGATCGAAGCGGCGTTCGGTTTCCCGGTCGATACCGCCCTGCGGACGGCCGAAGAGTTGGCAAGCATCCTCGCCCGGAGCCCGTTCAAGGAAGCGGCTGCTTCCGAACCCGACCATCTCCATCTCGGGCTCTCGTCCCGGGAGCTTTCGCCGGAGACCGCCGACCGGCTGGCCCCATATCGAAGCGGAGAAGAGGATTTCCGGGTGGAGGGGCGGGAGATCTACCTGTGGCTCCCCCACGGCGTGCATTCGTCCAAGCTGGCAAGCCGGATGCAGAAGCTGGACACACCCGTCACCGTGCGCAACTGGAACACGGCGAAGCGGCTGGCCGAACTGGCGGCCGCGATGAGTAACGGTTGATGCCGCCGCGGATTGACCGACCGGTTCTGTCAGGGATCCCGATATATACTGATGCATATAACCTCGACACAGAAAAAGGGGGGCAGACCCGATGAGCTACGTCGACACTTTTATTACTGTCGCGCCGGACTGTCCCGTATCGTTCGGCGTCGTTCCCGCCGGCAGAGGAGGCGTGAAGACAACCGCGGTGCTGGAGTACGAACTGCTGTCGGAGCGCCCGTACTTCTACACGGAAGACGACCTCTTGTACGAGGTGCACGTTCGCCGAAAGGGGATTCCGGACGACGTGCTGGCGGCCGAAGGCGCCCGGATCCGGGACGAGCTGCTGCGGAAACCGCACGCCTGCCTGAGAGCTTCGCCGCTTCCGAAGAAGTACGGGTGGGGGCTCCATTACGACGCGGAAGGGAAAATCGCGCTGTACGGCATGGAGACCGATGCGTATCGGGAGTTCGTGCGCAACGCGGACGGCAAGCTGAAGCTGATCCCGGCGATGCGCAGTTCGCGGGGCGGTTGACAGCGGTCGGGCCTGGTTCCCTCCGCCGCCAATCCCGCGCCATTGCTGTGGGCATGACGGGCTTTCTCCAACGCGGGCCGGCTTCCCGGTCCATTCGGCTCGGTCCCGCGCTGCGTCGGCGTCCGATTTTCCGTCCCCTCCCGGTATTCTGATCTTGCGGCAAGGCAGGAGGGCGATAAACGATGGCGGCCGGGCGCATTGACCGGTAGGCCCGGAATCGGCTACAATGGTTTATATATTTCAACAACGAAGAAGAAGGGGAAGTAGGCCTGCGCGTCAAGGGCTGCAGAGAGCCGGTGGTCGCTGCGAACCGGTGTCCGGCGCAGGTTGAATGGCCTTCGGAGTTGCTTGGCCGAACCGCTTTCGGAATCGGGCAGCGGGCCTGCCGACGGGAGCGCAGTAGGGGAAGCCGGGTGTCCCGCCGTTACCAGGGGAACGGTATCGATGCCGCTTGGACGGCTTCCGTACCGGTACGAGCCGGCCGTCAAGCCGTTGTTTCGAGGCAGCAGGCGAGCGGTCGATTTAAGGTGGCAAATTCAGCGACTTCGTCCTTAAGGAGCGAAGTTTTTTTGTTATCGACGAAGGATTTCCGGCGGTTGGCAAGCCCATCGTCCGCGCAGGACGGCGGGGCGTTTGAAACCGGCGAAGGGGGTGATGGCCAATGGAAGATGGCTGGCGATGGCGGATCGGCATTCGGTTTCAGGCAGGGAACATTTTGACCCGTACAAGGAGGATTACGGCAAATGAAAGAAAGAATGCTTACAGGGGATCGCGTCACGGGCAAGCTGCACCTTGGCCATTACGCCGGGAGCTTGAAAACGCGCGTCGAACTGCAGGACCGGTACGACACGTTCGTCCTCTTGGCCGACGTTCAGGCGCTGACGACGCATTTCGACCGCCCCGGCCTGATCCGGGACCATCTGCGCGAAATCGCGCTGGACTATTTGGCGGCCGGCCTGAGTCCGGACCGGACGACGATCTTCGTGCAGTCGATGGTGCCGGAAATTGCGGAACTGACCGTTTTCTACTCGATGTTCGTCACGGTTAACGCGCTGCGCCACAACCCGACGATCAAGTCGGAATCGAAAAACAGCGGGCTCGACGAGATGTACTACGGCTTTCTCGGGTATCCGGTCAGCCAGGCCGCCGACATCACGTTCTGCAAAGCGTCGATCGTGCCGGTCGGCGACGACCAGCTGCCGCATCTGGAATTGACCCGTAAAATCGTGCGCCGCTTCAACGAGCTGTACCGGCCGGTGCTGGTCGAGCCGCGCCCGCTCGTCAGCGACATGCCGCGGCTTGTCGGCACGGACGGGAACGCGAAGATGAGCAAGAGCCTCGGCAATTCGATTCCGCTCGATTCGTCGCCGGAGGAGATCGACCGGCGCATCCGCCGGGCGGTGACCGATCCGGCGCGCGTGCGCAAGAACGATCCCGGGCATCCGGACGTCTGCCCGATCTATGCCTACCATCGCGCGTTCCGCCAAGAAGGCGCGGCGGAAATCCGCGAAGGGTGCGAGCGGGGCGCGATCGGCTGCGCCGAATGCAAGCGGCGGATCACCGCGGCGCTGCAGGAGCTGATCGCGCCGATGCAGGAGCGCCGCGCCTACTACGCGGCCAGGCCCCGGCTGGTCGACGACATCCTGATGGCCGGCACCGAACGGGCCCGCGCCGTCGCGAAGGAGACGATGGCGGAAGTGCGCGAGGCGATGGGGCTGGACTACTTCGCCGGCGCGGCTGCACACGGCGGCCCGTCGGCGTAGGCGCCGGGCAGGCGCAGCGGTGCAGGGGCCGACGCCGCCCGCGTGCCTGCGGCCCATGTTGCCCCAGGCGACTGAGGCTTCACCTCCGACGCCTTAGGGTTTCCTCCGCCCGCCCGTAAATTTTCCCCCAAGCCGGATTTTCGCTGGACATAATCCGACGTGTGCGTTTCGGCCGTTCGTCTGAGGTTCAATACAAAGGAAAAGCCGCTTGATCCGTCAGCTCGTAATACCGGACATTCCCGCCCCTCTCGATCGGGCGCAGCCAGCCTTTCTCCGTCAAAGAACGCAGCCACTTGCGGGACGTTCGAAAATCGACGTCGAAATGGTCGGCGACGTCCTTCGGCCGAACCCGCCTGCCCAGCCGCCAGGCGAACCGGAGCACTTCCTGCTCGATCAGGACAGCCGGGCGCGCAGGCCGGCTGCGCAGCAAATACGGGCTGAGCACCAACTGCAGAAGCGATCGGCACACATGGGGGCGTTGCTGAACGTCGTCGAAGGAGAAATGGATCATTTTCCAGCCCAGGCCGGTCAGAAAAGTATCCCGGTTCAACGCATAGCTGAATTTTTCCCGGTCCATGTCTTTCACATGGCTTTGAAAACCGTCGCATTCCAGGCCGAACCGGCCGTAAGCCGGCAGGAACGCCAGATCGATAAATTGCGATTTCCGGTTCCAGTCGTAGACTTCATACTCCGGATGCAGATGGTCGAAGTTGCCGAACAGGGGCCACCAGACGTTCTGCAGCAGCAGCTTTTCGGCATGCTGGTGGCCTCGGAGCAGACGGCCTTTCCGTTCCCCGCTCCTGCGGGAGAGATGATCGTCCAGAAACGCCCGGTACGCACTTTCAAAATCCATCCTTGGCACGCTCCTTCGCGCAAAAATAAAAGAACGCCCCGCCGCCGTCAGGCATCAGGACGTTCTTCGTCTTACCGGCATTATACCTTGTTTCTGCAGGATAACGCCACCCTGGATGGGGTCAAACCGACGCGTTCGTTGGAAAATGTCCAGCAAAAAGTGCGGCTCCAGGCGAAATTCCGCATGTTCGTTGGAAAATCTCCAGTCAAAACCGGCCGATCTCGGGGAATTGACCCTGTCGTACCGAGTTCTGTTGGACTAAATACAACGTTCGAAGCGGAAGGTCCCGCCAACGTCGCTTTCGTTGGACAAAATCCAGCGGAGAGCAGCCGTGCGACGTGGAGCACGGCCCGCCCGCGGCAGCAAGAGCGGCTGCGGGAACCGCAGGGGATGCTGCCGGTTCGCCAGGGCGGCCGTCTGCCCGCGGCAGCGCCGCCGCGCGCATCGACGCCGCCGGCACGCGCCTGCCCGCGGCTTCAGCCGCCGGCCGGCACAGCGGACGCCGCGGCGCCGCCGCCCGCCTCGGCCGCGCCGCCGGCTGCCGCCGACGGCGACGCCTCGCCCGGCTTCTTGGCGGCCTCCTCCTGCTGCGCCTGCATCAGCGCCTGCTGTCCCTTCGTCTGCAGTTCTGCGAGCGCGTCGTCCAGCGATTTTTGCCCGTTCTGAACCGCCTGCAGCTCCTGCTGCGCCATCCCCTGGAACTGGATGAGGAAGTTTTGCGGAACTTTCGAGTAGCTCTGCATGAGCGGCGACTGCATCGGCTTCAAGGCGTAGAACGCCTGCAGGTTGTGGCCCTCATCGTCCTTGAGGTAATTCGTCCGAACCGAAAGGGAGCCGCGCTGCACTTTGGACGTCACCCGGGCGTACTCGTCGCTCGTGATGTAGTTGAGAAAAGTCCAGGCCGCTTTCGTGTTGGCCGATTGGGCGTTGACGGCGAAAATCTGGCTGAGGCCGACGTTCGTGCTGGAATCCGGATGCTCCGGATCGACCGGCACCGTGACCAGCCCCCAGTTTTTGATCACTTTGTCCTTGACGCTCGAGCTCTGCGCCCGTTTGATTTGCTCCATCATATAAGTGCCATCTATCGTCATCGCCAGCCTGCCCCCGATAAACGGGTCCCGAAGCAGATACTCCTCATAGGAGCCGGAGAAGTTGCCGCTGCTCGGGTCTTCGAAATATAGCGCCTTCGACGCCAGGGCGTCCTGCGCGGTCCGGAACACTTTTTTCCACGCGTCCGTGTTGATCGTCACCTGCATCGAGACCGGGTTGACTGCGCTCAAGTTTTGCGCCGATCCCAGCATGTTGCCGAGCGAGTACAAGTCGCCGCTGCTGTAGCCCGTCTTCAAGCCGTATACCCGGCTGTCCTTGTCGCCGTCGGTCGGGAACCGCCGCGCCAATTGCAACAGCTCGTCCCAACTCATCTTGTCGTGAGGCAGCGGGATTTTGTATTTGTCGAAAAGATCCTTGTTGTAGTAAATCGCCTGCGCGTAAAAATTCGGCACCAGCCCGTAAATTTTGCCCCCTCCGAGCTCCTTCAGATAGTCGAGCAGCCCGGGCAGGAGCCCCTCCTGGTTGAAATCCTTGCTTTCCACCTGCGTGCTGAGATCGTACAGCTTGCCTTGCTCGGCCAGCTTGGTGTACTGTTCCGGCTGCAGCATCAGGATGTCGGGCTTCTGCTCTTCGATGAACTTCATCGTTTCCTCGTTCATGTCCTTGTTCGGGTCGTAACGGATGTTTTGCGTGGACACCACTTCGACCTCGACTTCCGGATGAACCGCCGAGAACAGCATGCCGTAATCGCTGAAAAATTGGTTTTCGTCGTAGTACATCACCTTGATCGTCGTCGGCGTATCTCCGGCCGCTTCCTTGTTTCCTCCCAGGTTGCATCCCGACAGCGCCACGACCGCGGACAGCGCGGCCGCGACGACACAACGTTTCCCGCTTAACTTACGCATTTCTTCACTCCCATGATCTTTTTACTCAAAGTATGGCAAAATTCGCCAAACCATATTGTACCATATGAGGTCGGGACATTCCTAACAGAAAAAGGACAACTCCCGGCGGGCCGCCCGGAGACCGGATCGCTGCGATTGCTTGCGAGGGGATGGGGAGGCTATAATTAGGCCAGACAGGAGGCGGGAGGATGCTGTTTTACATTTGGATGGCGGTCGTCATCGCGATCGACCAATGGAGCAAATACCGGATTCGCGCCACGATGGAAGTCGGGGATTCCGTGCCGGTTCTGGACCGCGTGCTGAATCTGACTTTTATTTACAACAAAGGCGCGGCCTTCAGCATTTTGCAGGGGCAGACGTGGTTTTTCCTGCTGGCGGTGCTGGCGGTGCTGGCAGGCGTGCTGTACGCCCGGCACAGAGGCAGCTTCAAAGGCAAGCCGATGATGGAGATCGGCGCCGCGGTGCTGCTCGGAGGGGCGATCGGCAACGCCATCGACCGCGTCGCCTTCGGCCAGGTGACCGACTTCTTCGAATTCAAGTTCGTGCACTTCGCCATTTTCAACGTCGCGGATGTGGCGGTGGACGCGGGCGCGGTGCTGATCGGCCTGTCGCTGCTGCTGTCGTCGCGCAAGGACGCCGCTTCCGCCGCGGAGAGGCCCGAGGGTCCGGAGGGATAGACCGCCGCGACAGCAAAGCCGGACGAGCAACGGATGCCCGTCCGGCTTTTTGATGCTTCGGAAAGGATAGGTGGCATGCCTATTCTTTTTTGAAGCACCGTGCGCCTCAACGTTCCGTCGTCGTTTGAAGCCGGTGAAGCCGCCGCCCTCCGCTGGTCTGTAGCCGGATACGGGGCGGTAAGGCGCGGGTGGACCTGGGTAGGTCGGCGCAAAGTGTATGATGATTGGATTTTATGTAGCGAAATGGTCGAATTAGGACTCCAATTGCCTCCCTCGTTGGAATTCATCCAATCAAATGAGCTCGTCTTTTCACTTTTCCACGCTTCGACCTCGATTTCACTGCACATTTTCCAGCGAACGATCGGCCGGCAAGCACCGTGTTTCCGTTTCGTTGGACAAATTCCAGCGAAAGCAGTTCGCATGCGGGCTGTCTATCTGCGGTCTGCGTTCTGCGTTCTGCAGTCTGCAGCTCAGGCAAGCGGGCAGCCTGAGTCGTTGGTATAAACGAAGAGCCAGGTGCACGGGTCGATCGACGTTCCGGGGCCGCAAATCCGGGCTGTGCGGCCGCGCCCGCCGCCGATTCCATTTTCCCCTGCAAAACTCAAAAAAGCCCGCCGAAGCGGACTTTTAGACAAATTTCAAGCAGGGGGTCAGACCTAAGGCTGACTCAAATAAAGGATATTCCCTTGCTATCTATGATATTACAATACCATAAAGTTCAAGAAAAGTCTAGTCTTTTTCAAAAATTTTGTTATGATTTGGGGTGCTTGACAGGACCGACCAAACGAAACGGGAGGGATGAACCCCAATGTTGGCGTGGGTGCTGGCCCGCGGCATGTTCGAGAGCCGGCTGCAGTACAGCGCTTCGCATGCGGTGCGTACGGCGGCCAGCGTGATCTTCGGTTTGATCTATGCGTCGATCTGGAAAGGCATCGGCGAGCAGCATGCGCTCGGCGCATACGGGCAGGCGGGGATGACGGCGTATATCGCGTTCAATCAGGTCATTCTGTGGATCTCGTTCACCCGGCGCGGGCTCGGTCTCGAGGAGCGGGTGCGGACGGGGCAGATCGCGCTCGACCTGGCCCGCCCGACCGGCCTGTTCGCCTTCGCCGCGTGGCAGGAAGCCGGCTTTATCCTGTACAACGCCCTGTTTACGTCGGCCCCACTGTATCTGGTCTACGCCTTGCTGCTCGGATTGCCGGTGCAGCGCGACCCGCTCGTCTGGCTGTGGACCGTCACGGCGCTCGCGGCGTCAGCCTTCGCTTCCGTCTGCATCGCTTACCTGATTGGCGTTGCGGCGCTGTGGACGGTGGAAAGCCGGTGGCTCGACCTGTTCAATTACACGCTCAACTTTCTGCTGTCCGGGTTCCTCATTCCGATCGAATGGATGCCCGGCCCGCTGCGGACCGTCGCGGAATGGTCCCCGTACCCGCTGTTCCAATCGATTCCGGCGCAGCTGTATCTGGGCAAGGCGGGGCCGGAGCGGCTCTTGCAATCGCTTTTTTGGTGCGTACTGCTCGCGCTGCTCGCCGCGGCCGCCACGCGGATCGTCAAGCGGAAGGTCGAGGTGCAAGGGGGATGAACGGGCTGCGGATCGCCTGCATGCTGTATGCGGCGAACGTCCGGGCGCGCATGCAGTACCGGTTCAATTTTCTGCTGTTTACGCTGTTCGCCTCCGTCGTGACCGTGGCCGAATTCATGACGCTGGCCGTCGTGCTGCATCTGTTCGGTTCCATCCAGGGCTGGAGCATCTGGGAGATCGGCTATCTGTACGGCGTGCTGATGACGGCCAAATACGTGTACCGCGCGTTCGCGTCCGGCGTCAACAATTTCGAGCCTTACCTGGTGAACGGACTGCTCGACCAGCTGCTGCTCCGGCCGATGCCGCTGCTGATGGCGGTCATCACCTCGCGCACCCGGATGGTCGGCGGGGAGCTGCTGCAGAGTCTGGCCGTGCTGATCTTATGCATCGTCCGGCTGTGGCGGGACGGCCGGGTGGACGGCTGGATCGTGCCGGAGACGGCGCTGGCCGTGCTGTCCGGCGCGGTCATCATGTTCTCGGTCGGGGTGGCGACGGCTGCCGCCGGATTCTGGATCACCCGGGTCGATGACCTGTCGGTGTTCACGGACAACGCCGCAACGACGGCTTGCCAATATCCGCTCAGCCTGTATCCGGACTGGCTGCGCACGTTTCTGTTCGCGGTCGTCCCGTACGGATTCATCAATTACGTGCCCGCCATGTACGCCGTCCGCGGCGCGTGGGGGATTTGGGCGATCGGGGTGACGCCGGCCGTTGCGGCCGCGGCGCTGGCGGCGTCTCTCGCGCTGTGGCGGCGCGGCGTGGCGAAATACCAAAGCGCCGGCACCTGACGCCGGCCGGAAGGAGCATCAGAGACGCGATGAAGATGGTGGAAGCGGACGGCTTGGAGAAAAGCTTTCTCGTTCCCGTTCCCGCGAAAGGGCGGTTCCGCAACTTGCGCGGTTTGTTCGTCCGGCCCGCGAGAAAGGTCCAGGCGGTCAAATCGCTCCATTTCTCGATCGAACGGGGCGAATTCGTCGGGTACATCGGCCCGAACGGCGCCGGCAAGTCGACGACGATCAAGATGCTGTGCGGCATTCTGCATCCGACGAGGGGGACGGTCCGCGTCGACGGGCTGAGCCCGCAGAAGCAGCGGCAGCAAGTGATGCGGAAGATCGGGGTGGTGTTCGGGCAGCGCACCCAGCTGTGGTGGGATTTGCCGCTGAAGGACAGCTTCGACATCCTGGCCGCGATGTACCGGCTGGATCGAACGCACAAGCGGCGGCAGCTCGACCGGCTGGACGAAGTGCTTAAGCTGCGCGAATTCTGGGACATGCCGGTGCGCAAGCTGTCGCTCGGCCAGCGGATGCGCGGGGACCTGGCGGCGGCGCTGCTGCACGATCCGGAACTGCTCGTGCTGGACGAACCGACCATCGGCCTGGACGTCGTCGCCAAAAGGCAGATCCGGGACCATCTGAAGGAACTGAACGGCCGGTTCGGGAAAACGGTGCTGCTGACGACCCACGACATGGACGACATCGAGCAGCTGTGCCGGCGCGTCATGGTTATCAACCGCGGGGAGCTTCTGTTCGACGGAAGCATTGACCGGCTGCGGGAGAGAATCGGCCTGCCGACCGTCATTCGCGTCTCTTACCGGAGCGAAGTCCGGCTGCCGGACGATCTGCCTGCCCGCCGTCTGCCCTTCGAGCTGATCGAGCGTGGGCCGCGGGAAGTGGCGGTCGGCTGCAACCGCAGCGAGACCAGCGCGATGGATGTGCTGCGCGTTGTCGGAGAATGGGGAGAGGTGGACGACGTCCGCATGGAAGAACCGGCGTTCGAAGATGTCGTGCACCGGGTATACTAGCGTCCGGGAGCGTCGCGGTGCAGGGGCAAATTCGCGTCCAATGCGGTACAATGGAGGTAAATCACAACCAAAGCAGGTGACGACCGTGCTGTTTCACCACATTCTCGTCGCGGTGGATGGGTCCAAGCAGTCGAACAAGGCGCTGGAAAAGGCGGTCAAGCTGACGGAACGGGAGACCGCGGCCAAGCTGACCGCGCTCCACGTCCTGAACCTCGCGCCTCTCGTGGCGGGCGATCTCATCTTCACGCCGCAGGACGCGATCCGCAACTTGCTCCAGGAGAAAGCGGAGAAGCTGGTCGAGGAAACCCGCGGGAAAATCAGCCATTTGCCCTACGCGGAAGTATCGCTGGTCCAGGGCTACCCGGCCAAGGCGATTCTGGAAGTCGCCGAGAAAACGAACTGCGACCTGATCGTGCTCGGCAGCAGGGGGCTGGGACCGATCCGGGAATTCGTCCTGGGCAGCGTCAGCCATAACGTGGTGCAGAACGCGAAGATCCCCGTGCTGGTCGTCAAATAATTAGGAGCATGGAAAGCTGCCTGAACAGACAGCGGCCCTGCCTCTTTCCGGAAGCGGAAGCAGGCAGGGCTGCCGTTTCGGTGCGCAGTGTGGAAAGCGGGGGCTGGGCGCCCCCTTGCGGTCCGATTGCCGAATCTTACTTGTCGTCCGGATCGACGGCAATCTTCCGATAGAGGTCGTCTCCCAACACGCGGCGCGCGCCGACGTAACGCTGGGCATAGTAGGCATCGTCCATGTCCGAGATCGTGATGCCTTTGGATGAAGACGCATGGGCGAACTTGTTGTTCCCCATATAGATGCCGACATGCGATACGCCCTCGCCCGACGTGTTGAAAAAGACGAGATCCCCGGCTCGCAATTCATCGCGGGCCACTTTCGTTCCGTTGCTGCTGTACTGATCCTTCGAAGAGCGCTCCAGCTCGATGCCGAACTGCTTGAACACGTAGCTGGTGAAGCCCGAGCAGTCGAATCCGGCGGTCGTTGTGCCGCCGTAATTGTAATCGATGCCGATCAGCGGCCGGATCGTTTCTTCCAGCTTGGAAGAGGCGAACGCGCTTCCAACCTGGAATGCCAGCAGGCAGGATAAAGCCAGGACGACGGTGGTGACGGTCTTGCGCAAAGCTGGGTGGCTCCTTCCAATGCCTACGAGGTTAGCTGAAGGGTTCGGTTGAAGGTTCCCTATGGCGCCTGCCGCACACGCACAGGGCGGCGCCAATTCACCCGCAGTGGTTCCCCCGTTTCCCGAAGCCGGGAATTCGGCAAATTTATCACACAGCTTTGTATATTCGCCGATTGGGGAGCTTTTCCTGCACCTTTTGGATTAAAAAACGTTAATCTTCCACGAATAAAGTCGCAGAAAGCGCGATCTTTGCGGTCCAATACCGGTCCGGCGAAAAAAAGAATCCCGGCCGCGCCGTGCGAGGCGGCGGTCGGGACAGCGGCGGCACAAGCCGCGGGCGGCTGCAAACCCGTTAAGGCCGGGGCGGATGTTCAGACGGCGTCCGGTTTCCAGGCCTGGTACTGGGAAGCGGCCGTCCAGAGCGACATCAGGGAGCGGACGAAGTGGAACGACTGCTGGATGGCGATGGCGGCGAACCCCGTCCAGACGAACGAGGCGGCGGCCGCGGCCGCGGACGCGAACGCCGAGGCGCCGAGCAGCAGCAGCGTCACCCCGGCCAGCGGCAGCGCGCGCTGCAGCGCCCGCCACAGCCCTTTCCAGGCCCCGCTGCCGGAAGCGGCGCCGAACTGCATCGCCTGCAGCAGCACGTGGACGGCGAGCCCCCAGGCGAACCAGCCGGCCGCATAGGGAAGCAGCCCCGAGAGCCAGTCGGTCCACTGGATGGACCCGAAGAAGCGGGCTTTGGCCGTCGGCACGAGCCAGGCCGCCGGCGCCAGCGTCAGCGCCATCTCCGCCCAGTACAGCAGGGCGACCGGCTTCCAGGCCCGGCGCATGCCGGCCAGCACCTGCGTGCCCCGCTCCTCGGAAGCGTGGCGGAACGAGTAATACATGCCGGCGCTGAGCACGGGCGTCAGCAGCATGCGGAGCAGCAGCATGCCGGCCAGCGTCCACAGCACCGGGCCCGCCAGATCCGTCTTGAGCAGGCGGAATTCCGCCTCGATCCAAAACAGGCGGGCCGCCTGAGCGTTCGGATGCGGATCCGGGTAGCGGGCCAGAATCGGCGTCGCGATGGAATCGACGAACCGGTACAGCAGGAATCCCCACAGCAAGCGGTAGAGGAAAAGCAGGACGACGACATACTTGTGCCGGACCGTCATGTCCCATCCTTTGCGGATGATCGTTTTCATCGAATTTTCACCTCACCAGGCCAATGTCCCGATCGCTTGCTCGATGAACTGGGTCAGGCCGGCGGCCCACCGGCTCCGCTGCGATTCCGGCACTTCCGCCTTCAGGTAGTTGTTGTATTTCCGGTTGTCCAGCACGACGGACATCGACGGGTCGACGGCCGCGTAGACGAGCGGGGAAGCGTGCTCGAGCTGAAGCTGGATCTGGTTCTGCACCCCGTCCCATTGCTTGCGGACCGACCGGCCGTCGGCGAACTTGAACAGCACCGTGACCGGCTGCGGGCTGCCGCCGTTGCGGCGGAGCAGGACGCGGGTCTCGTAGCCGCCGAACGCTTTCTTCTCGGAGCGGATCGATTCCACCGCGAAGTCGGCCGCTTCTCCCCGGAAGACATAAGCGTTGAAGAAATCGGACCACTTCTCGCGGGTGACGGATTCGACCACCCTTTCGAAATCGGAAGAGGAAGGATGACGGAACTTGTACTTTTGGAAATAGGTGCGCATAATTTTGCTCATCGTCTTCTCGCCGACCCGGTTTTCGATCGCGGTCAGCACCAGCTTGCCGCGCATGTAGACGTTCTCCGCGTAGCGGTCCGGCGTTTCGTACCGCCAGGCGTTCATTTTGAGCGGCTCGGGGTGGGTCATGTAGCTGGATTCGACCGGCGTGTTCGGCTGCACGCCGTAGATGGCGGCCATCAGCTTGTCTTCGGTGTACGAGGTGAAGCCTTCGTCCAGCCAGGCCTCCTCGAATTCGTTGGTGGCGACCAGCCCGTACCAGTACTGGTGGGCGATTTCGTGCACCAGGGTTCGTTCCAGGTCGTACCCCGGGCTGGCGCTGTCGGCGGCGGCGGCCGTGACCAGCGTCGGATACTCCATGCCGCCGGCCCCGCCGGCGCCCGCGGGCGGGACGACGATCGACAGCGTCGAGTACGGATATTCCCCGTACCACTCGCCGAGCTTGGCCAGCGCCGACTTGGCGGCGTGCATGTAGCGGTCCTGCAGGTCTTTGTGGAGCGGGTCGAGATACAGCTTGATGCGCACGCCGGGAATGCCGGGGGACGAGAAGGAATCTTCCACGTAGACGAAGGAGGGCGAAGCGGCCCAGGCGAAATCGTGGACGTCGTCGGCATAGTATTGGTAGATTTTCCGGCCGTTCTTGACGGCCGGCGGCGATGTCTGGAAGCCGGTCCCCGCCACTTTGTACGCTTCAGGAACGTCGATGCGCACGCTGTAAATGCCGAAATCGGAATAAAACTCGGAGTTGCCGTGATACTGGTGCAGGTTCCAGCCTTCGGCCGCCCGGCCCCGGACGCCGGCCGGCTCGTACACCGCGATTTTCGGAAACCACTGGCCGGCCATGACGAAATCGCCCGCCGTGCCCATGCGCGCGAACACCGGCGGCATCCGGACGACGAACTTCATCTTGATCGTGACGGTGCCCCCGGGCTTGACCGGCTCCGGCAGCCGGAACGTCGCCAGCGTCCGGTCCTGCGGGTTGCCGTCGTCGGGCTGAACGTACCGGAGCCGGGGAAGCAGCGTTTCCCCTTCCGCGGTCGTCAGCGCAGTCAGCGTCATCGATCCCGTTGCGCCGGGCTGCATCTTGTCCCCCCGCAGCTGTCCGCCCGACTCTTGCAGGAACGTGCTTCCGGGCGCGAAGGCGTTCGGGTACAGATGAAGATACAGGTCGGATACGGATTTGCGGCCCGGGTTTTTCCAGGTGACCGATTGCTCGCCCGTCAGCTGGCCGTCGGTTCCGAGCCTGACGGAAATGTGGTATTCCGTGATCCGGTTGCTGAGCGCCACCGGCTTCGGCTGCATCGGAACGTCGGCCTTCGGCTCGACCGCCTGCACCGGTCCGGCCGCTGCGTCGGGCGGGGTTTCCTCCTGCTGGATCGGGGCGGCGGCCGGCAGGGCGTATTGGTCCACCCAGGCGCTCACGAACCCGTATTTCACGGAAAACAAAAGCAGGACCGCGGTTGCGGCAAAAGCGAGGATGCGGTATAACCGGCGATGGGGCATGCGGAAACCCTCCCGTTGACAAGCTTCTAGGGCATGTATATGTCGGTTGTCCCGGGATTATTTCTAAGGCTTGCCGGCCGCGCATTGCGCCAGGCCGCCCGCCGCCGCGGGGCCGCGGCGGCGGCCGTATCGCTTTTTCAGGCGATTTTCGTTAAAATGTGAAGTAAGCCAGGATGGAGGAGAGTCGCATGGATTCCGATAAGCCGCAACTCCGCAAGAAGCTGGCGCTGAATGTCGTCGGCAACAAGCAGCACAAAGGCTTCGGCGCGGGCACCATCGATCTCAGCCAGGTGTCGCCGGTCATTATCGACCGGGGGGAAGCCTATATCGATATCGGCGCCATGCACGCCAAGAGCAAGGTGGAGCGGGGCATCCGGTTCTCCCCGAATCCGGAGGACGTCCCGAACGGGCGGACGGTCTGGATCGTATGGGTGGCCGTGGACCGCAGCGAGGCAGGCAGTTTCTACGGCGGCGCCGCGGCGTGCCGGATGCTGATCGACGAGGAAGCCCGCCGGGGGTGGAAAATTCTCGCCGAGCACGTGAACCAGATGGACGCGGCGATCAAGCGCAAGTTCGTGCTGGATGCGCTGGGGCCGGAGGAGAAGGCGGCTTTGCGGACGCTGCTCCGGTCCCATAACGAGGAATGGTGGGATCGTTCGCCGGAGGCGCTGAAGGAAGCGCTGCGCTAAAACCGCGCCCGCGGCGCCGGTTCGGCCGTCCGGGAGAGGCCGCGCGTCCGCGCGGCCCGCTTAAAGCGGGATGGAGGTCAGGAAAGGGTGAATGCGGTGGACAAGGCGGATATGGCTTCGGCAACCGGCGTCCATGGGCGCGCCGAAGCGCGCAAAAGCCATCATTCCGACAAAACGAAGAACAATCTCATCAGCCGGCTGAACCGGATCGAAGGACAGATCCGGGGGGTCAAAGGGCTTATCGAGAAGGACACTTACTGCGACGACGTGCTGAACCAGATCGCGTCGATCCAGGCCGCCTTAAACGGCGTCGGCAAGCTGCTGCTCGAGCATCATATGAAAAGCTGCATCGTCGAGCGCATCCAGGAGGGAGACCGCGAGGTCATCGACGAATTGCTGACGACGGTGAACAAGCTGATCAAGTAGCGTCCGCCTCTTCTTCGACGGCGGCCGGCAAACTTCGGGGGCAGGGCGTTTGCCGGCGGCGCATCCGGCAGCTTCGGCCGACGCGTCGCTTTTTGTTGATTTATATACTATAGGGGGGTATACTAAATTTGCGGGGCAGGCGGCGGTTTGAAGGACGCGGCTCCAGAAGGCGCGGGCCTGCGGATACGATGCCCAACCCTTAACCATCCTACAAATGATGCGGCTTCAGTGCCGATGCGGAAAAGAGGTGCACACGCCGTGGAATCGAACCCCCATGCGGAAACGGTGCAGACGTCCATCGCCATTACAGGCATGACCTGCGCCGCTTGCGCGAATCGGATCGAGAAAGGGCTCGGCAAGCTGGACGGCGTTCGCGAGGCGAACGTGAACTTCGCTTTGGAACGGGCGACCGTCGTCTACGATCCGCGCCGGACCGACCTGCGGAAGATCGAAGGGCGCATCCGCGATCTCGGATACGGCACCGTTCAGGAGACGGCCGAACTGCAACTGATCGGCATGACTTGCGCCGCCTGCGCGGCGAGAATCGAGAAGACGCTGAACCGGATGCCGGGGGTCTTCGGCGCAACCGTCAATTTCGCGCTGGAGAGCGCCCGGGTGCCGTACAACCCGCTCGAAACGTCGGTGGCCGACATGCAGCGCAGAATCGAGCAGATCGGCTACAAGGCCGTTCCGAAGCGGGAGGAAGAAGACCCGGCCCGGCGCCGACGGCGGGAAATCGCCCGGCAGCGGCGCAAGCTGCTGATCTCGGCGGTATTGTCGCTGCCGCTGCTCTTATCGATGGCCGCCCATTTCTCCTTCCTGTCGTGGATCCGGGCGCCGGATCTGTTCATGAACCCGTGGTTTCAGCTGGCGCTGGCGACGCCGGTGCAGTTTTACATCGGCGGCTCGTTCTACGCCGGCGCTTACAAGGCGCTCCGCAACGGCAGCGCGAACATGGACGTGCTGGTGGCGCTCGGCACTTCGGCGGCGTACTTCTACAGCCTGTACCTGACGATCGATTGGGCGGTCCGCGGGGACGGCATGCACGCGCGCCCGGCGATGTACTACGAGACGAGCGCGGTGCTCCTGACGCTGGTCATCTTGGGCAAGCTGTTCGAAGCGCTGGCCAAAGGCCGCACGTCCGAAGCGATCAAGGCGCTGATGGGTCTGCGGGCGAAGACGGCGCTCGTCCTGCGCGGCGGCCGGGAAGTGCCGGTTCCGGTCGAGGAAGTGGCCGTCGGCGACGTTGTGCTCGTGAAGCCGGGAGAGAAAATTCCGGTCGACGGCGAAGTGCTGGAAGGCCGCTCGTCGGTCGACGAGTCGATGCTGACGGGCGAGAGCATCCCGGTGGAGAAAGGGCCCGGCGACCGCGTCATCGGCGCCACGGTGAACAAAAACGGACGGCTCGCGGTGAAGGCGACCCAGGTCGGGCAAGAGACGGCGCTTGCGCAAATCATCCGCGTCGTCGAGGAAGCCCAGGGCTCGAAAGCGCCGATCCAGCGGGTGGCCGACGCCATCTCCGGCATTTTCGTGCCGATTGTCGTCGGCATTGCCGCCGCGACTTTTCTCGTCTGGTATTTCTGGGCGGCCCCCGGCCGGTTCGCCGGCGCGCTGGAGAACGCGATCGCGGTCCTCGTCATCGCCTGCCCGTGCGCGCTCGGGCTGGCCACGCCGACTTCGGTCATGGCGGGCTCCGGCCGGGCCGCGGAGCTGGGCGTGCTGTTCAAGGGCGGCGAGCATCTCGAATCGGCTCACCGGATCGACACCGTCGTCCTCGACAAGACCGGCACCGTCACGAAAGGCAAGCCGGAGCTGACCGACGCCGAAGCAGCCGAAGGATTCGCCGAGTCCGACCTGCTGCGCCTGGTCGGCGCGGCGGAGCGCGGTTCCGAGCATCCGCTGGCGGAAGCGGTCGTCTCCGGCATCGCCGCGCGCGGGTTGGATCTGCCGCCGGCCGAACAGTTCGAGGCGATTCCCGGCTTCGGGGTGCGGGCCGTCGTCTCCGGCCGGGAAGTGCTGGTCGGCACGCGCAAGCTGATGGCCCGGTATGAAGTAGACGTCGGGCCGGCTCTGGCCCGCATGGAGGAGCTGGAAGGGCAGGGCAAGACGGCGATGCTCGCGGCGGTCGACCGCCGGTACGCCGGCCTCGTCGCGGTCGCCGACACGATCAAGGAGACGTCGCCGGAAGCGGTCGCCCGGCTGCGGCGGATGGGCATCGGCGTCGTCATGGTCACCGGCGACAACGAGCGGACGGCTCGCGAGATCGCCCGGCAAGCCGGCATCGACGAGGTCCGGGCGGAGGTGCTGCCGGAGGGCAAGGCGGCGGAGGTCCGCAAGCTTAAGGAGCAGGGCCGCATCGTCGCCATGGTCGGCGACGGCATCAACGACGCGCCCGCCTTGGCCGCCGCCGACATCGGGATGGCGGTCGGCACCGGCACCGACGTCGCCATGGAAGCGGCCGACGTGACGCTGATGCGCGGCGACTTAGGCAGCATTGCGGACGCGATCGCGATGAGCCGCCGGACGATGCGCAACATCCGGCAGAACCTGATCTGGGCGCTCGGCTACAACGCGCTCGGCATCCCGGTTGCGGCGCTCGGCCTGCTCGCGCCGTGGATCGCCGGGGCGGCGATGGCGCTCAGCTCCGTGTCGGTGGTGCTGAACGCGCTGCGGCTGCAGCGCATGAACCCGTAAAGCGGGGTTTACCCGCCCCACCACCGCCGCAGGCGCGACCACCAGCCGGACTTGCCGGCCGGCCGCTCCTCGGCGGGGGCGCCGTGCGCGTCGCACGTCTGCGTCGGCTCGGTTCCTTCCAGAAACGGCTCCAGCACGCGCTGCGGGCAGCCGGGGGCGGCGAGCAGGCCGGTGGTCGGATCGATATAGACGCTGACGACGCCCGCGGGGGGCACGAACGGCGTTGGAGGCACGTCCTCCAGCGCCGTTTCCGTATATTCGGCGAAGATCGGCGCCGCCCGGTGCGCGTCGCCGGACCGGACGGGGCGGCCGCGGTCGTAGCCGACCCAGACGGCGGTCGCCAGCTCCGGCGTGTACCCGACGAACCAGGCGTCGGAATCGGTCGTGCCGGTCTTGCCCGCGACCGGGCGCTTCAGCAGCGGCGCGATGCGGTGCGCGGTGCCGCCCCGGTCGAACACGCTCTCCATCAGGCGGGTCAGCACGTAGCTCAGCGCCGGGGACAGCGCCTGCTCGCTGCGCGGCTTCGCCTCGTACAGCACGCGGCCGCTGCGGTCCTCGATTTTCAGAATGGCGGTCGGCTCGATCTTTGTGCCTCCGTTCGCGAAGACGGAGAACGCGGCGGCCATCTCGTACGGGCTGACCGGAAACGTGCCGAGCGCCAGCGACGGCACCGCCTCGAGCTTTGCGCCGATGCCGAGCCGTCTGGCCATGGCGATCACTTCCTCCGGCCCGGTCTGCATGATCGCGTTGACCGCGTAGATGTTGTCGGACGTCCGGATCGCCTCGCGCAGCCCGATGTCCTCGTGGGCGTAGCGGTCGTTGAAATTGCTCGGCCGGTACACCTTGCGGTAGTCGTCGTAGTAAAACAGCGTCGGCTCGCTGCGGAACCGGGTGGCCGGCGTGATGACCCGCCGCTCCAGCGCGGCGGCGTAGACGATCGGCTTGAACGAGGAGCCGGGCTGCCGGGTGGCCGCAAACGCCCGGTTGAATTGATTTTCCCGGTAATTCCGCCCGCCGACCATCGCTTTGACGTAGCCGGTCTTCGGATCGATCGAGACGAGCGCCGCCTGCAGCTCCGAGCCGTCGGGAAGCTGGTCCGCGACCGCTTGCTCGGCCGCCCGCTGCATCTTCATGTCGAGCGTCGTCGTAATCGTCAGCCCGCCTTCGTGCAGCAGGCGTTCGTCGTCCCCCAGCTTCTCCTCCGCCAGCTTGCGGACATAGTCGACGAAATAGGGCGCGATTTGCCCTTTGTCCTTCGGCAGCGGCTGCACCGCCGTCTCCTGCCGGACCGCGGCTTTGGCCTGCGCCCGGGTAATGTAGCCCGTCTGCGCCATCGCCTGCAGCACCGTCCGCTGCCGGGCGCGCGCGCCGTCCGGGTGCAGGTGCGGCGAGTAGTAGCGGGGCCCTTTCGGAATGCCCGCCAGCAGCGCGCTTTCCGCCAGCGTCAAGTCTTTGGCCGGTTTGCCGAAGTAGAGCCGCGCCGCCGCTTCCGCTCCGTATGCTCCATGCCCGTAATAGATTTGATTCAAATACATTTCCAGAATTTCGTCCTTGGAATATTTCTGCTCCAGCTTGGCGGCGTACCACGCTTCTTTCAGCTTGCGCGACCACGTCCGCTCGTGCGACAGATAGAGGTTGCGCGCGAGCTGCTGGGTGAGCGTGCTCGCGCCTTGCTCCTTCGACAGATGGCGGACGTCGACCCAGGCTGCCCGCAGCAGCCCTCTCACGTCCACGCCGGCATGCTCGTAGAAGCGGCGGTCTTCGACCGCCAACGTCGCCTTGACGAGCCAAGGGGAGATGTCGCGCAGCGGCACCGGACGCCGGTTCACGCCGCCGGAAAGAGACGACAAAAGATGACCTTCCGCGTCGACAATGAGCGTCGAACGGGGGATGGCCGCCTCCGGGAGCGATCCGAACCGCAGCAGCGCGACCAGCACGACCCCGACCAGCAGAAACAGGCCGAGCGCCGAAACGCCGAGCAGCCGGCGGGTTCGGTCCCGGCGCCTGGCGGCGTTGCTTTGGATTTCCGACGATATTTCCCGGGACATGATTTTGTCGGAAGATCGTTCGTCCGCATTCGCCAAAGGTTGATTTTCCGTGTCGCCGTACATGCTTTTTCGCCCCTTTCCGCCTTCCGCCAAAGCAGGCAGCTTTCCCCTTTAGTATGGAAAAGGAAGAACGGGACTATTCCCGGTTTCGGAGGACGCGAGGCGCGGGACGTTTCGGCGGCCCGGGACGCGGTTGCTTTTTGGCCTCGATTCACTATAATACAATTTGTTTGAATGCAATTTGCCGGACAGTATATTTGAGGAAAGAAGGGATCCCGCCATGTCGTCGACGGAACTTTGGTTCACCGAAAAACAAACGGAAAATTTCGGCATCACGGCCAAAATCAAACAAACGTTCGTGCATGAGCAGACGGAATACCAGGAGCTGGCCATGATCGACACCGAGGAGTTCGGACGGATGCTCGTGCTGGACGGCATGGTGATGACCACGATCCGGGACGAGTTCGTCTATCACGAGATGGTGGCGCATCCCGCGCTGTTCACGCATCCGAACCCGGAGCGCGTGCTGGTGGTCGGCGGCGGGGACGGCGGCGTCATTCGCGAAGTGTTGAAGCACCCGAAGGTGCAAAGGGCGGTTCTCGTCGACATCGACGGCAAGGTGATCGAGTACTCAAAGCGGTATTTGCCGGAGATCGCCGGCAAGCTGGACGATCCGCGCGTCGAAGTGAAGGTCGGCGACGGCTTTATGCATATCCACGAGCACAAGAACGAATACGACGTCATTCTGGCGGATACGACCGAGCCGGTCGGACCGGCCGTGAATCTTTTTACCCGCGGCTTCTATCAGGGCATCTACGAATCGCTCCGGGAGGACGGCCTGTTCGTGGCGCAGACGGACAACCCTTGGTTCAAGGCCGATTTGATCCGCAGCGTCAACCGCGACGTGAAGGAAGTGTTCCCGCTCGTGCGGGTGTATACTGCGAATGTTCCGACGTATCCGAGCGGCCTGTGGACGTTCACGATGGGCAGCAAAAAGTACGATCCGCTGGACGTAAACGAAGCGGACATTCCCGAGATCGACACGAAGTATTACACGCCGCGCTTGCACAAGGCCGCCTTCGTGCTGCCGAAATTCGTGGAAGATTTGACGAAATGACCGAAATAGAAAGGGGCCAGGGGAAAAAGTGCGGTTGAGCCAGGCTTATTCCGGCAACGTCTTTATATGCAGTTCCGACGATTACGAAGCGTCCAAGGCCGTCATCTACGGCATGCCGATGGACTTCACGGTCTCGTTCCGGCCGGGCTCCCGGTTCGGTCCGGGGCGCATCCGCGAAGCGTCGGTCGGGCTGGAGGAATACAGCCCCTATCTGGACCGGAGCATCACCGACCTGGCGTATTTCGACGCGGGCGACCTGCTGCTGCCGTTCGGCAACGCGGCGAGAAGCCTGGACATCATCGCCGACTACGTCCGGGGCGTGCTGGCCGACGGCAAGTTCCCGCTCGGGCTAGGCGGCGAGCATCTGGTCACGTGGCCGGTGCTGCAGGAAGTGCATAAAAAATATCCGGATCTGCGCGTCATCCACATCGACGCCCATGCCGACCTGCGCGACCAGTACGAGGGGGAGCCGCTGTCGCATTCGACCCCGATCCGCAAGGCGGCGGAACTGCTCGGCGCAGACCGCATCTACCAGTTCGGCATCCGCTCCGGCTCGCGGGAAGAATGGGCGTACGCGCGCGAAAGCGGCATCCATTTCCATCCCTTCGAGGTGGCGGAGCCGCTTCGGCGGGAGCTGCCGTCGCTCGCCGGCCTTCCGGTGTACGTGACCGTCGACATCGACGTCCTCGATCCGTCGTGCGCGCCGGGAACGGGCACGGCGGAAGCGGGCGGCATCACGTCGAAGGAGCTGCTCGAAGCGGTGCACCTGATCGCCCGCTCCGGGGCGAACGTCGTCGGCTGCGACCTCGTCGAGGTGGCGCCGGTGTACGATCCGACGGAGCAGACGGCGATCGCCGCGTCGAAAATCGTCCGGGAGATGCTGCTCGGTTTTGTGCAGCCGTAAAAGCGCAAAACCCCGCCTCGGCCTCGGCTGCGGCGGGGTTTCGATCTTCGCGCGAAGTGCCCGAATGCGCTTTTTTTTCGGAAAAGTCGGTCCTTTCCGGTCACCAGGTGCCAAAGTGCTCTTATTTTTCGTTATGGACGCCCAAAAGAGCGGTTTCTGCGGAAAATAAGCGCATTGAGGCACCTTTTGCGTTTATGGCGCCGGATTTTACGGAATTGAAGCGCATTTTGGCGCTTGGAAGGCAGCGAAGGCCCGGCGGGGCGATCGCAGACGATTCTTCGGGCAGCCGCAAGCCGTGTCCGGTTGCAGCGCCTTGCCGGCCGGCGGACGCGTGCGCGGCGCGAATCGTTGAAATTGCCTCCCATCCTGTTTATAGTAAGGAGAAGAGATCGGATGGTGGGCAAATAACCGATGAGCCTAGCGGAACCGCAGAAAGTGACGGTCCGGCTGGAAAGCCGCCGGGACGGGCAGACAACGGTGTTCGAGTACCCGGGCACGCTGTATCGCCGCGGGAACGCGGTCTATGTCCGATACGAGGAGACGGACGAGCAGCAGGGCGTGTCGTCGGTCACCGTCAAATGGGACGGCGACACGCTGCGCATTCTCCGGCGCGGCCGCGTGGCCTCCGACCAGAGCTTTGCGCCGGGCGGCCGGCGGGCCGGTTCCTACGACGCCCCTCCGGTGAAGCTCCGGCTGGAGACGGAGACGACCCGGCTGCAAGCCGCCGGCGCGCCGGCAAGCGGCCCGGGCGCCGACGGCCCGGAACAGGGCGTTCTGCCGCTGGCGATCGATTGGGAGTACGGACTGTGGATCAACGAACAATGGGCCGGCCGGTTTGAGATCCGGCTGCGCGTTCGGTAATCGGCCGCCCTAGGGCGGCGCAGCCGTTTGGACATGCGTTTTGACATGCTTGGGAGGAAGTGTAGCGATGAGCGTTTTGGACCGATTGAACGACAAGGTGAAGGAGGCGCTGGCGGAAGCGGCCGTGGCGGCCGGCATCGTCGCGGCGCGCGATGAGCTGCCGCCGATCGTGCTGGAAGTGCCGAAAGACAAAAACCACGGCGATCTCGCGACGAATCTGGCGATGCAGCTGGCCAGGGCGGCCAAGCGAAACCCGCGCCAGATCGCGGAGGCGCTGCTGGAGAAGCTGGACCGTTCCGGCGCTTCCATCCGGACGGCGGAAATCGCCGGACCCGGCTTCATCAATTTCCGGCTGGACAAAAGCTGCTTGTACCCGGTCGTCGGCGAAGTGCTCGCGCAGGGCGGCCGCTACGGCAGCGTCGACGTCGGACATGGGCGGACCGTTCAGGTCGAATTCGTCAGCGCCAACCCGACGGGCAGCCTGCATCTCGGCCATGCGCGCGGAGCCGCCGTCGGCGACGCGCTGTGCAACGTGCTCGACTTCGCCGGCTACAAGGTGACGCGCGAATATTACATCAACGACGCGGGCAACCAGGTCGCCAACCTGGCCCGCTCGATCGAAGCCCGCTACCGCCAGGCGCTCGGCCTTGAGGCCGAAATGCCGGAGGACGGCTACTACGGGGAGGATATCGTCGAATACGCGCGGGAACTGGCGAGCCGCGAAGGGGACCGGCTGCTGTCGCTGCCGGACGAGGAGCGGTTCGGCTTTTTCCGCCGCTACGGCCTGGAGAAGGAACTGGACAAAATAAGGCGCGACCTCGCCCGCTTCGGCGTCCGGTTCGACGTCTGGTTCAGCGAAACTTCGCTGTACGAGAACGGCCGGGTCGAAGCCGCGCTGGAAGCTTTGCGGCGGCAGGGCCGGGTGTACGAGCAGGACGGGGCCGTCTGGCTGCGGACAACCGATTACGGCGACGACAAGGACCGGGTGCTTGTCAAGAACGACGGCAGCTACACCTACCTGACGCCGGACATCGCGTACCATATGGACAAATACGGCCGCGGCTTCGACCGGATGATCAACATCTGGGGCGCCGACCATCACGGATACATCCCGCGGATCAAGGCGGCGATGGCGGCGCTCGGCAACGATCCCGGCAAGCTGACCGTGCTGATCGCCCAGATGGTCAGCTTGTACCAGAACGGAACCAAGGTGAAAATGTCCAAGCGGACCGGCAAAGCGGTCACAATGGAAGATTTGATGGACGAAGTCGGCGTCGACGCGATCCGCTATTTCTTTACGATGCGGAGCATGGATTCGCACCTGGATTTCGACATGGACCTGGCCGTTTCGACCTCCAACGATAATCCGGTGTACTACGTCCAGTACGCGCACGCGCGGATTTGCAGCATTTTCCGCCAGGCCGAGGAGCAGGGGATCGCGCTGCTGCCGCTGGAGCAGGTCGACTTGCGGCGGCTTGAGGAAGAGCAGGAGTTCGATCTGCTGAGAAAAATGGGCGAGCTGCCGGAGACGGTGGCCGATGCCGCGGCGGCATGCGCTCCCCATATCGTCATCCGCTACGTGTACGAATTGGCCTCGCTCTTCCACAGCTACTACAAGGCGGTGCGCGTCATGACCGAAGACGCCGCGCAGACCCAGGCGCGCCTGCAGCTGCTGGCGGCTTTGCGCATCGTCATCGCCAACGCCCTCGCGCTGGTCGGCGTTTCCGCTCCCGAGCGGATGTAGCCGCATCCCGGAGCTACGGCAGCCGGTCGGCGACGCGCAGCATGCGCACGACGTCGAGTTCCCCGGCCGAGCCGAGCTTCTTGTTCTGGCGGAGCGGCCTGGCCGACCGCCTGATCACCCATTTGATCTGCTCCGGCGTCAGGCCGGGCTTGTGGGCCAGCAGCAGCGCGATCGCGCCGGTCACGTGGGAGGTGGCCATCGACGTGCCGCTCATCTCGCGGAGGCGGTTGCGCAGCCACGAGGACACGATCCGCTCTCCCGGCGCGTAAATGTCGATCAGGCTCGACCGGTTGCAGAATTTCGCAACTTTGCCTTGCCGGTTGATCGCGCCGACGGCGATCGTCTGCGCAAATCCGGCCGGGTAGTCGATGTCCCCCCGCTTGCCGTCGTTGCCGGACGAAGCGACGATCAGAACGCCGGAATGATAGGCGTTGTTCACCGCGCTGAGCAGCGCCTTGCTCTTGGTCTGCATGCCGAAGCTCATGTTCACGACGTGCATGCGGTTGCGCACGCACCAGTCGATGGCGAGAATGATGTCGGAGACATAAGCCGTTCCGTTGTAATCGAAGGCTTTGACCGGATAGATGGTCGCCCGGGGCGCGACGCCGATCATGCCCTGCAGTTGGTTGGCCGCGGCGATCGTTCCCGCGATGTGGGTGCCGTGCCCGTTGTCGTCCTGCGGGAGCATCGTTCGGTGAATGAGATTGATGCCCCTTTCGAGCGAGTGGCGCAAGTCGGGATGCAGAAAATCGACGCCGGTGTCGATCACGCCGACTTTGACCTGATATCCCGTCGTGCGGCTCCACACCTCGGGGGCGCGGATTCGCCGGACGCCCCACGGAATTCCTTTTTCCACCAGCGACGCCGGCACCGCGTGGATCCGGACGAGCGGGTCTTCTTCGACCACGAGCGATTGGCGGAAGGCCGGCGGCAGTTCTTCCGGCGCGGCCGGGCAGGACAGACCGTGAATGATGCCGAGCCGGCGGACGCCGCGCCAGCATGAATCCGAAGAGCGCCGGGCCTGTATGGCCTGCAGAATTTTCCGATAATCGCCGGGATTGGTAAACCGGACGATGTGTTTGCCGCTCGATGGGCCCGAATGGGACAGGGAACTGCGAAGCCACTCCAGAACACCGGTCGCGTGCAAAGCTTCCATCCCTCCCGTCGGATGTGCTTCCCTATTGTATGAGGGCACCCCGACAAAAGCTTGGGAAGAGGCCGCGTTTGGCCGGAAATGGGCAGTCCCCCGTGTCAATCCGACAAGTCGGACATACAATGAAGGGAGAGTTCCTCACCCGGGACTCTTGGCCACGCCGGTTCTCCGCGTGCGGAGGCCGGGGGTACAGTCAAAGCGAAGGCAGGCGCCCGTTGGCGGACCCGTCTTCGCTTTTCTGCGTTCTCTGCGTTTCATTGACTTCGCCCCCGTTTATCGTAAAATAAGTTTGTGTGAAGATCGAACAAATTCCTCATCCATAGGTTTGCAACCCGTCAAATCGAGATAGGAGAAGCCGCACGATGCAAAAGGGAAGTTTGGAGTATTTGAAAAAGATCAACCGGGATCTCGTTCTGGAGTCGATCCGCGCCGATCAGCCGACCAGCCGCGCGAAAATCGCCAAGAAATTGAATCTAAGCCGCTCAACCGTCTCGCTGATCGTCGACGAGCTCATCGCCAAGAAATTTGTCATTGAGACGGGACTGAGTTCATCCACCAAAGAAGGCGGCAGGCGGGCGATCGAGCTCGGATTCAATCCCCGGTCCGCTTTCGGGGTTGGCGTGGAATTGCAAGAGAGCGGTCTCATGATCTGCATCGCCGACTTGGACGGGAATATCGTATGGAAGAAACAGATGAACACCGATAAGGATTTCGGGACCGTCGCCCGGTGCATTCAGGATTGCCTTCATGAAGGCGACGTTCCGTTCGACCGGGTGATGGCCGTCGGTTTTTGCGTGCCGGGTCTGACGAACAGCAAGGAAGGCATCATCGTAGATGCGCCGCTGCTCGGTTGGAAAAATGTTCCTTTCGTCGCGGAAATGAAGAAGCTTATCGATAAGCCCGTTTATATCAACAACGACGTCAACTGTGCGGCGTTGGGCGAGAGATGGGTCGGCGGGGCCAAAGAATTGGACGATTTCATCTATATTTACATCGGTTCCGGCGTGGGCAGCGCCATCGTGGCCAACGGCAGTCTGCTGCACGGCAAGGACTATATGGCCGGAGAAATCGCCTATTTGGTGTTCGACGAGGAGGCGCCGGACCAACGGGTGAATGTGATCGGCGAATTCGGCGTCTTCGAGAAGAAAACTTCGGTAAAGGCTTTGTTGCAGTCCCACCCTTCGATTCAGGAAGTTTTCGAAGCTTATCGGCAGGGCGAAGAACGCGCTGTGCTTGCCGTGAACCGGTTTGTCTCCCACCTGTCGATGGGGGTTGCCAATATGATCAGCTTGTTGAATCCGGAGAAGGTGCTTATAGGCGGCGAGATTGCCGACTATTTGCCGTTCGTGCTGGGGCAGATCCAGGACAAAGTTTCACGGATCACGCCGATTCGGGCTGCAATCGAAGCGGCTCGGGCAGGAACGGAAGCCGGCGTTCTGGGTGTCATCGCGTTCGCTTTTGAACAAGAACGGAACAGCATGTAAATGATGGCAGCCATCGATTTGCGCTTTTGATGTTGACATCCCGGATGGCAGAGGGTATATTTTGTTCTAGTTAGTAAATACATCGTACAAACTAATTTGGTGGCAAAAGCGAGGTGCGCGATCCGATATCGCATGGCTTTTGAATTGAGGGAAGATTGATGGAGCAAAAGATGGAACAGAGGAGGTCCGGCACAGGACCTGATTACGGGGTTGGAGTGGACATCGGCGGCACGAAAATATGGATTCACGTTGCGGATGCCGACGGACGCGTCGTCTGCAAACGAAAAGTCGCCACATCGAACAAGCCGGAAGAAATTACCCGTTTGGTCATGGAAACGCTGAGCCAGGCTTCCATCCCGATGGAGCGCGTGGCCGCCATCGGTTTCGGCGTACCGGGAATCGCGGACACCCGCAACGGAATCGTTATCGACGCTCCGGCGCTGGAATGGTCGAATTTTCCTTTTGTAACGGTCATGAGCCGGTATTTCAACAAGCCTGTCTTTGTCGACAACGATGTCAATTGCGCGGCGCTTGGCGAGCGATGGACCGGTTCCGCGCAAACGCTGAACGATTTTGTGTTTCTGGCCATCGGCACAGGCGTGGGCAGCGCCATCGTCGCCAACGGCTCTCTGATTTATGGAAGCCATTACATGGCCGGCGAAATCGCTTATATGGTGCTGGATGACGACGTGCTCGCGGAACAGTCCAACGCCTTCGGCCGATTCGGACTGTACGAGAACCGGATATCGGGCACCGCTTTATCCCGGCACGGGTATTCTTCCGACCAGTTGTTCAGCAGGTCCAGGGACGGAGACGAGAAGGCTCGACAGATCGTTTCCCGTTTCGTTGCCGATTTGGCAATCGGGATATCGAATATCGCCAGTCTGCTGAATCCGCAGAAGGTCATCCTGGGAGGCGGGGTTTCGCAATCGCTTCCCCAGCACATGGACGCCATTCGCTCGTTGGTCGCGCGATTGACGCCGGTTCCCGTCATGATTGAGCTGTCCGGTCTGGGGGAACAAGCGGGGGCCATGGGAGCCGCCGCCATCGCGTTCGAACGGGTCGGTCTGCTGAAAGGAATTGGGGCATCATGAACATTCATGTCTTTCAAGATTACCGCGAAGCGTCCTCGTTTGCCGCGAAGATGATTCTCAAGCAGGTGGATGACAAACCTGATTCGCTGCTGTCCTTGGCAGCAGGCTCGACTCCGCTCGGTGCGTATTCCTTGCTGGCGGAGGAGGCGCAAAGCAACGTTCATCGCTTCCGGCAATGCCGGTTCGTCAGCCTCGACGAATGGGTCGGGCTGGACGGTTCGGACCAGGGAAGCTGCAGGCAGACGATGGACGAGCATTTTTTCGGTCCGGCGCGGATTCCGGACGAGCATATCCGGTTTTTTGACGGGAAAAGCGCGGATCTGGTTCGGGAATGCGAGGAAATGAACGCCTATATCCGATCTTACGGACCGATCGATTTCATGCTGCTCGGCATCGGCATGAACGGACACCTGGGCTTCAACGAGCCGGGGACGAATCCGGATTCGCTGGCCCATGTAACGGAGCTTGATGAGGTGACGCAGCAAGTCTCCGCCAAATATTTCACCGTGCCGCGATCCGTCAAGTCCGGCGTGACGCTTGGAATGAAACAAATCCTTGAAGCCGGATGCGTCGTTCTGATGGCGAACGGTTCCCATAAAGCGGACATCGTGCAAGCGGCGTTCCGCGGCGAAGTATCGGAGCGCATTCCGGCCAGCCTGCTGCAGAAGCATCCGAACTTTCATCTGATTCTGGATGAAGCGGCGGCGGCAAAACTGAAGCCATAACCAACAACCGAAGTGTAAAAGAGAGGGGCTTGGTACAAAATGAAACCAGTCAAAATCGTCATTATCGGCGCGGGAAGCGTTTCTTTCGGTCCCGGCTCGCTTCGCGATGCCATCCAAAGCAAAGATTTGCGCGGATCGCGCTTGGTGCTGGTCGATGTGAACGAGGACAACTTGAATCTGGTGACCCGGCTGGCCCGGCGAATGAATGAAGAAGCCGGCACGGGCCTCATTATCGAGAGTACAACCGACCGCAGGGCGGCTCTTCCCGAAGCCGATTTCGTCATTACGTCCGTGGCGATCAACCGGGACGAGCTGTGGAAGAAGGATTGGGAAATTCCCCGCAAATACGGCATCAAACAGGTGCTCGGCGAAAACGGGGGCCCCGGCGGGTTGTCCCACGCCCTTCGCAATATTCCGATTATCCTTGATATCTGCAAGGATATGGAAGAGCTGTGCCCGGATGCCTATCTGATCAACTTCAGCAATCCGGAGAGCCGAATTTGCATGGCCATCAGCAAATATTCGAGCATCAAATCCGTGGGGCTCTGCCACGGCGTCGCCATGGGACGCAACCGGATCGCGCAAATTCTGGGCCGGAACGGGGAAGACATCGACGTCAAGGCGGCCGGGGTCAACCATCTGGTGTGGGTGCTGGACATCCGGGACAAGGAGACGGGCGAAAATCTGTATCCGCTCTTCCGCGAGAAAGAAGCGGCGCTCGACCCCGACGACCGCGGGCTATACGGCCACGACCCGCTGACCCGGGCGATGTTCCGCCATTTCGGCTATTGGCCGTGCCCGACCGACGATCACATCGGAGAGTATTTGCCGTACGCCTGGGAAAAGGTCGGCTTTCACGGCTATGATTTCGAGGCGGCCAACGCGTACCGGGAGAAGACGTGGGAGCAAATCCGGCGCATGGCGGACGGTTCCGAACCGCTTGGGGATCTCCTGGTCAAGCCGTCGGGTGAAATCGCATTCGACATTATTCAGGCGATCGCCGGCAACCGGAATGCGTATGCGCTTGCGGTGAACGTGCCGAACAACGGCTGCATCACGAACTTGCCGGCCGACGCGATCGTGGAAGTGCCCGCGCTTGTCAGCGGCTACGGCATTCAGGGCCTTACGATGGGCAAGCTGCCGGACGGCATCGCCTCGCTTTGCCAGAAGCAGGTCGACATCCAGCGGCTCACCGTGGAAGCGGCCGTGCATGGCGACCGGAACAAAGCGCTGCAAGCGCTGCTTATCGATCCGGTGGTCGACAGCATGGAAGCGGCGGAGAAGATGCTGGACGAGCTGCTTGCGGTACATGCCCCGTACTTGCCGCGTTTCCATAAATAAACAACACGAAGGAAATGATTCAAGGGAGGTTATCTGGAATGAAAGGTGCAAAAAAGGGGATTTCGCTGCTTCTCGCTGTCCTTCTCGCCTCGCTGCTGGCCGGCTGCTCTTCCGGAGGCGGCTCCTCCGGAGCCAGCCCTTCGGGTGAAGCTTCATCCGGCAAGGCGGGCAAAATCAAGCTGACGGTCACAAGTTCCATGACCGATGAAACCCGCATGAAGCTGATGGATGAGACCATCAAAATTTTCAACAAGAAGCGGCCCGACGTTGAAATCGAATTCAGTCCGAGTCCCTGGTCCGAATACGCGCAGACGCTGAAGCTGGCGTTCAGCAGCAATTCCGGGCAAGACGTCGTATACGTCGACGACAGCATGCAGCAAATGCTTCAGAAGAATAATTATTTGATGGACATCACCGAGGATGTGAAAAGCCGGGGCTGGATCGACAAACAACTGCCCGGAGCGGTGGATTTCAACAATTTGCGCACGCCGGGGAAGTACTACAGCGTTCCGTTCATTATGGCGCCGGTCGTCGTCTACTATAACAAGGACATTTTCTCCAAGCTGAATTTGACGCCGCCCAAAACGTTGGACGAGTTCAATGCGATCTTGGCCAAAGTCAAGGCGGCAGGTTACGTGCCGATGGAAAACGGAGGCTTGCAGAACGCCCCGCTGTTGTGGTCCGTGTTCAATATCGTGTACGGGAAAGCGCCGTGGGATGACGTCAAGAAGTTCTACTTCCAGCAAGGAGCGACGCCCGCGTTCGAACAAGCTTTCGTATCGGCGCTGACGCAGGTCGACGATTGGATTAAGAAAGGGTACTACCGGAAAGAGGATGCGTCGATCGACGGCGCTTCCAATCCGAGCAACTATGCCAAAGGCCAGACCGCCATGGTGCTGAGCGGTGACTGGGACCTGGCGGCCTACAAGGATACCGGAGTGCCGACGGGCGTGTTTGTCTTCCCGCAAGTGAACCCGAACCAGCCGCATACGATCGTGAACGCAGTCGACGGGGGATGGGCTTTGAACGCGAAACTGTCGCCCGAGAAGAAACAGGCGGCGATCGACTTCATCGATACCTTTATGGATCCGGAAGTCGTGAAGTTGTGGGTGGAAGGCGGGTCCACTTCGACGGTGAAATTCGACGCTTCGACCGCGAACGTGTCCGAGATGCAGAAAGAATTGGCGGATCAGGTCGCCACGACCAAGATGGGCTTTTTCCTGGATAATGCCGTGCCGGGGCTTCTCGATGTCATGATCAAGCAGACGCAGAGAATGCAATTCGGGCAAGCGACGCCGCAAGAAGTGTGGAATGAGATTTATAACGAATACCAAAAGCTCATTGCTGCGGCCAAAAGCCAATAAATAGAGGGTTTTCGGCCTCCGCTCCGGGAGTTCTTCCGGAGGAGGCCGAATCCCGCATACCGGGGCGAACGAAATGAAACAAGAACTGACCGACATATCTGCGTTGAAGCGCAAAGTTCGGGAGAAAAACAATCCGCTTGCCTATCTTTTTTTGCTGCCGGCTTACATCCTGATTCTGTATTTCGTCTGCTGGCCCGCTCTGCAGACATTGGCCCTCAGCTTTACGGACTGGGACGGAATCAGTCCGAAGAAATTCGTCGGTCTTCGCAACTACATCGAATTGTTCACCAATGAGCCGATGTTCTGGGAGGCCATCAAGCATACCATCCTGTGGGTGGTCGGGGGATCCACGATCCCGGTGTGGGGCGGCATCCTGCTTGCCAACTTGTTGGTGCGGGGCCAAGTTCGGCTGGCCAAGTGGTTCCAAATGATCTACTTCCTTCCGCAGGTCATTTCGGCCGTGATTGCCGCCGTCATCTGGAAGTGGATCTACGATCCGCTGTTCGGTCCGCTCGCCGCCATTCTCGATTCGCTCGGCATCAGCAGACCGGCCGCGGGATGGCTGGGCAATCCCGATCTGGTCATGTACGCGCTTTTCGTTATCTTTTTGTGGGGAAGTTTCGGATATACGACGATGATCTTTACCGCCGCCTTGCAAAGCGTCGACTCCCAATTGTACGATGCGGCCAAAATTGACGGCTGCGGGTTCTGGGGGCAGTTCCGGCATGTCACCTTGCCCGGTCTTTACCAAGCGGTTACGACCGTTACCGTATTGATGGCCATCGGTTCGTTCGGCATTTTCGATCTCGTAATGGCCACGACCAAGGGCGGTCCGGGTTACAGCTCCTATGTCATTTCTTATTACGTGTATACCCAGGGCTTCATTGTCAACCGGGTAGGCTTTGCGGCTGCGGCTTCCATTGTTTTGACGCTGTTCATTCTCATCGTGACGAGAACGATCATCTACTTCAGGGAAAGGAATGAATAAGCCATGATACGAGCTCCATTCCTTGGCCGCGGTCTCGTCTATTTCTTCTTGTCGGCGATCGCTTTATTGACTGTCTGTCCGTTTTTGCTCGTACTTGTAACCTCTCTCAAGACGATGGACGATATCCACAAACGCGGCCCGATGGCGTTCCCGGAAACGTTACATTGGCACAACTACGTGGATATTTGGAAAGTCGGCAACTTTCTGCTCTATTTTCAAAACAGTGTCGTCGTCACAGTCGTTGTCGTGGCCAGCGTGGTGGTATTGGCGCTGATCGCCTCGTATCCGTTCGCCTATATGAAATTCCGCGGAAAAGGGTTCCTGTTTCTCATCATTTTGCTCGGACTCATGGTTCCGCTTGATTTAATCATCATTCCGCTCTTTCACAATTTGAAATCGATCGGACTGCTGAATACGCTCTGGGCGATCATTTTGCCGCAGATCGCGCTCAGCCTTCCGTTCTCCATTTTTTTGCTTCGGGGCTTCATGAAAGACATTCCGGCCGCGCTGCTGGAATCCGCGAGAATAGACGGATCGAACGAATTGCAGAATTTGCTGTACATCATCATTCCGATGCTGTACCCGCCTCTCGTATCCGTCATCGTATTCAATGCGCTCGGGACCTGGAACAATTTCATGCTGCCGACCATTCTGGTGCAGCAGGACCACTTGCGGACGCTGCCCGTAGGTTTGAACTACTTTCAGACCAAGTATACGATGGACTACAGCAAAATCGCGACGGCCGCCGTCATATCGGCGCTTCCGACGATCGCGGTGTACGTTCTGTTTCAGCGCAACATTACGACCGGGATGATGGTGGGGGCTTTGAAAGAATAGCCGGCTCCGGCCGAACCGGGTCATTCGAGGTGCAGAATCATGAGCATATGCAGAGTGGGGATTATCGGCTGCGGGAATATTAGCGGCATTTATTTGAAAAACTTGACGGCTTCCCGCGACGTCCGGATTGTGGCGTGCGCCGATCTGGATCAGGAAAGGGCCAAAGCGCGGGCGGCCGAGTTCGGCATTCCGAAAGCGTGCACGGTGGATGACCTGCTGTCGGATCCCGATGTCGATCTGGTCGTGAATTTGACGATTCCGCGTTCGCACGCCGAGATCAGCCAACGCGCCTTGGAGGCGGGAAAGCACGTCTATGTCGAAAAACCGCTCGCCGTTCGTCCCGAGGACGGGGCCAAGGTGCTTGCCCTTGCGGAAGCCAAAGGTCTGCGCGTCGCGTGTGCGCCGGAAACCTTCCTCGGCGGAGCGATCCAGACTTGCCGCAAGCTTCTGGATGACGGGGCCATCGGCCGCCCTGTCGCCGTCAACGCGTTCATGATGGGAGAAGGTCCGGAATCGTGGCATCCGGATCCCGCCTTTTTCTATCAGACCGGAGGCGGTCCGCTGTTCGACATGGGCCCTTATTATTTGACAGCGCTGATCTTCCTGCTGGGAGGAATTACCCGGGTCACTTCGTCGGCGGCCATTCCTTTTGCGGAACGGAAAATTACGAGCGATCCGCAGTACGGGAAGATCATCAAGGTGGAGACGCCGACCCATATCGCGGGGGTTCTCGATTTCGCGTCCGGCGTCGTGGCGACGCTGGTCACCAGCTTCGACGTGCGGGGCGAAGCGGATCTGCCTTTTATCGAGATCTACGGCACGGAAGGAACGCTGCGCGCGCCGGATCCGAACGGCTTCGGCGGCCGCGTGGAGATTCGGCGCGCGGGCAGCAGCGCTTGGGAGGAAGTTCCGCTTTCCTTCGGCTACACCGGCAACGAGCGCGGCATCGGGGTCATCGATCTGGCCCGTGCGATCGCCGAAGGACGGCCGCACCGGGCGTCGGGGCGCATGGCTTATCACGTGCTGGAAGCGATGCAGGGCATGCTGGACGCTTCGGCGGAAGGGCGGCATGTCCGGTTGTCCGGCTTCGACGGACGTCCGGAACCGATGCCGCCGAACGGCTTCGGATCGGAATAACGGCAAGATCGCCATCCAGCTCTCGCAAGCGCCGGGACCGTTCGCTTTCCTCCATGCGTTCCCGCCGGCGTTGACCGTTTGCCCGGCTTGCATTTTTCCGGGAAATAAGGTTAACTATAGGTTGACGTCACAACGGTAGAACGTGAAAGTGAACCTAACCGAGAGGATGAGTCCTAGCGTGAGCGCGGAATACGCCCTGAAACTCGATCCCGAGAAAATGAAGGAAATGCCGATGGTCGATCTGGCCTTCGAGGTGCTCAAAGCTTCCAATACGCCGTTTTATTACCGCGACCTGATGATGGAGATCGCCAAAATCCGCGGATTGTCCGAAGATCAGATCAACGATGTCATCGCCCAGCTCTATACGGAGATCAATATCGACGGACGGTTTGCCTGCGTCGGCAACAACGTCTGGGGACTGAAGCGCTGGTACCCGGTCGAGCGGACCGAGGACGCGGTGGCCGGCGGCGGGAAGCGCCCCCGCATCATCAACGACGACGACGATCTGGACGACGAGGATCTGTACGGCGAGGAAGAGGAGACTTTGTCGTCCGACGAAGAGAACTTCGACCTGTTCGACGAAGAGCGGGATGAGCTGTTCGACGAGGGCGAAGAAGCCGGCGAAGTGGACGAAGAAGTGCTGCTCGACGAGGAGGACGACGCCGTCCTCGACGAGGATCTCGTCGAAGAAGTCGAAGATGAGGTCGACGCGGATTTCGAAGACGCACTGGACGAGGACAGCCCTTTGGAGGATGACGACTGAAACCGGAGGGCGTAGGCGTAAGGCGATTTGGGCTGTAGACCGCCCATATAAATAAGCTATGCTCAGAACGTGTCCGAAAAGGACGCCCCTGAGCAATAGCTTAATTTATTTCCGGGCCTTCATCTCCTTGGCGCGATCACCTTCCCGCCGTCGGAATGGGCAGAATGCTTTCGCCGAGCGGGCGGCGGTCGGTGGGCTTCTCCCGCTCACGCAGCGATTCCGGCAGCCGATCGGGGTGTCCCCGGTAACCCAGGGCGATGACGGCATGAAGCGTTACCGTTTCCGGCACCTTCAGCGCCTCCCGCGCTTTCGCCTTGTCGAATCCGCCGACCGCCCGCGTAGAAAGGCCCAGCAGCGAGGCCTGGAGCGAGAGAATTCCCCATGCCGCGCCGGCGTCAAACGCATGGGCGGCATTCGGCTCCCCGTTGTCCTTGCGGGTTTCCGACGCGATCAGGATGAGCACGGGGGCATGATCCGTCCACAGCCGGTTACCCGGCGAGATGAAGGATTGAAACACTTCGTGTTCTTCCGGCGTGCGGGCGACGTAGAATCGCCACGGCTGCTGGTTGCTGGAAGAAGGGGCCCAGCGGGCTGCCTCCAGCACGATATGCACATTTGCCTCCGACACCGGAAGCGGTTTATAGGAACGGGGCGACCAACGGTTCAGAATCAAGGGATGCACGAAGTGCTCCGGCTTGCGGACGGACTTCACTTCGTCCAAATAATAATCGGGGAGTATGCCCCCATGGGTTTCAGCGGGACTCATCTTCTGTCCGCCTCCTCGGTCCGTTATTTCAAAATCCAATCGTCGAGCTTGAAGTCCTGCGCCGCGAGTTTCTCCTCCACGAGAAACGCCTTGGTTCCTTCGAGAAGCCGAATTCCCTCTTCGGTGAAAGGAACGGTGTTCAGATTTTCGAGCGGCGCCGTCTGCTTCTCGAGTTCCGGCGTCGAATTCTCGATTTGGGCTGCGAATGCGTAATATTCGTCCTGATGTTGCTTGGCGTCTTCGAGCGCCTTCTCCCGGATTTCGTTCCATATCTTCGGGAAATCCGGGAACTTCTTAAGGAAAGCTTCGGAAACGACCGTGACGCTGGAGCCGTACAGATCCGGATGCTTCGAGGCGTCGTCCAGGTAGACGAAACCTTGGTCGATGAGCTTCAGGGCATTGACGCCCGAATTCGTCATGGCGTCCACCTCGCCGCGGGCCAGCGCGGCTTCCCCGTCCGGGCGGAGCATGTGAACGAGCTTGAAGTCCTTCACGCCCTCCTGCTTCAGCAAACCCGCGACATAGCGGTGCATGAAGGAGCCCTTCTGGATGGCGATCGTTTTGCCGTTTAAGTCTTTGACGGATTTCGGACCGTCTTTCTTCCCGATCAGGTAGCCGATGTTTTTCGTGTGAAGGATGGAGATCAGGCGGGTTTTGGCGCCCGAAGCGCGGGCCAGAATGGCCGGCGTGTCGCCCAGGCTTCCGAAATCGAGCCTGCCGCTGATCAGCGATTCGGTCTGGTCGGGGCCGTTCGGGAAACCGACCAGCTTCACGTCCGTGATGCCGTATTTCTTCAATTCCTCCTGGATGATGCCCTTGTAGAATCCCCAGCCCTCCGCTCCTGTAGGCAGGTTCAGCTTGCTCGTTCCGATGTAGCCGTAATTCAGCGTGACAGGAAGATCCGGACTGCTCCCTCCGGTCGCCGCTTGCTCCTTGCCGCAACCCTGAAGCGTCAGGGACGTCAGAATAACGGCCGCCGCCAGCGGCGCGATCCGCCTGAGCCAGCGCTTCCGATTGCGTGTGCGTGGATGCTGAGACATGGCATCATTCTCCTCCGGATTCCCCACGGATTAAAGTGTTGTTCTGAGCGCCAGCCGGTACATCAGCTCATGCTTGGCGACAGGCGTGCGCCCCGGGCCCCAGCCGACCTTCTCGCGGTAACTTCCGAGCAGCCCCTGCCGCTCGAGCTCGTCTTCCGAAACCGGCACGCTGATTTCCGCTTCCGGCGCCACGTACAGCGCGTCGACCGGACAGTAGAGCTCGCACATGAAGCAGGTCTGGCAATCGCTTTGCCGGGCGATGAGCGGAACCCCGTTCGGAGACCGGTCGAAAACGTTGGTGGGGCACACGTTGACGCACATGTTGCAGGAAATGCATTTCGTTTCGCTGACGAGCTCAATCACATCAAAGCGGCCTCCTTCTCCACTTGTTCCGGTCGTATCCGAATGTCGTCGAGACCGCTCGCAACCAAGCGGTGCTTCTGCGCTTCGTCCGGCACCGGACAATCCTCCCGCTTGTGCATGCCTCTCGTTTCCTTGCGGACGCGCGCGGCATTGTACATCCAGCGGGCCGTAGCCGTCATGGCCGCAGCCTCCCTCGCCCTGACGCCGGCGGCTCCGCGTTCGGCCGTTCCGTTGCGAATCTCCCGCCAGATGCCGTCGAGCCGTACGAGCGAGTCCGCAAGCTTCTCGTCCGTGCGGAACAGATTGCGGTCGTAAGGCATGACTTCCTCTTGTACGGCGCGCACCTTCTCTTCCGCGGCGGCCTTCTGCCTCGCCTGATCGATGCCGGACGAAAGCCGGCCGGTCAGCGTCGAAGTGGAAAGCCCCCGCAGCTTGCGCGTCCCGGATTTCGCTCCGAGGCTCTGCGCATAGTCCGACGCGCCTTCGCCCGCGAAAGTCCCGGACGACATGGCCCATGCCGCGTTATGGCTGCCTCCGCCGGTAAAGCCGCCGCAGATCAGCTCGCGGGTCGCGGCGTCGCCCGCCGCGAACAACCCCGGCACCTTCGTGGCGCACTTCTCGTTGACGATGTGAATGCCGCCGGTTCCCCGAACCGTGCCTTCCAGCCGGAGGGTGACCGGGAATTTGTCCTTGAACGGGTTGATGCCCATCCGGTCGAACGGCAGGAAGAAGTTCGTCTGACCGACGCGCAGCAGCGGCTGAAGGTCTTCCGGCGCCTGATCGAGCACGGCGTACACTTGCCTGCCTTGCAGCAGGTTGCGTGCGATTACGGACCTCCCGCGCTTCGAGCCGGCGCCTTCCACGACCGTTCCGTCTTCGTAATAGAAGCTGGCGTAACGGTAATAGGCCGTTTTGGTGACGGAAGAGAACGTCGGCGAAATCGCATAGGCGTTCGAGAATTCCATGCCGGACAGCTCCGCCCCCGCCTCCGCGGCGAACAGATACCCGTCTCCTGTCAGCACGTTGCAGCCGAGCGCCTTGCTGAGGAAGGCGCAGCCGCCAGTGGCGATAATAACGGCGCCGGCCTTGACCGTCCACGGCTCGCCGGTCTGCGTCCGCACGCCGGCCGCGCCGCCCACTCCGTGCTCATCGGCCAGCAGTTCAAGCGCCGGGCTGTGGTCGAGAATTTTGACGCCCGCCCGCTGCACCAGCTTGCGCATCAAGCGCATATACTCGGGACCCTGAAGTCCCCGGCGGTAGGGGTTGCCGTTCTCGTCGACCGGGAACGGATATCCGAGGTTCCCCAGCTTGTTCATGTTGGCGTAGGTCTGGTCGAGCACCCGATCCATCCACCTGTGTTCGGCCAGCTGCCCGCCGAGCGTAAACCGGCTTGCCTTCGCTTCTTCCCGCAGCTGCGGTTCCGGCTTGACGTACCAGACGCCCGTGCCGGAAGGCGCCGTCGCGCCGCTGGATCCGCAATAGCCTTTGTCGACCAGCACGACGTTGCTGCCCTTCGAGGCAGCCGTAATGGCCGCCCAAGTTCCCGCCGGTCCGCCTCCGATCACGAGGACGTCCGCCGTCCAGTTCAGTCCTTGCAAAGCAAGCGCTTCGCTCATTTCCTCGTTCCTCCCCATCCAAAATGATTTATGCTTGCAATCTTTCCAGATGACTGGCCGCCGTTATCCTTCATAGCTGTCCCGCCAATGCAGCCATTTGCGCTCCAGCAGCCGGACGAGAGAGTCGACCAGCTTGCCGGCCGCGGCAAACACGAGCACGCCGACGAAAATCAACGCGGTATCGGACGTATGTTTGCCGACATTCAGCAGAAAGCCGATGCCCGAAGTCGAGCCGATCAGCTCGGCCACGACGAGACCGATCCAGGCCAGCGCGAGAGACAGGCGAAGCCCGAGCAGGATGCTCGGCAGCGCCGCCGGAAGCACCAGACGGAAGATCCGCTTCCTCCGGCTGAACCGGAGAACCCGGGACACTTCAAACAGCTTGTTGTCGACATTCCGGATGCCCATGAAGGTATTGACGTAAAGAGGGAAAAAAGCTCCCTGGGCGATGATCAAAATTTTGGAAACTTCGCCGAATCCGAACCACAAAATGACGAGCGGCGCGAAGGCCAGATGGGGAATCATGCGCAGCATCTGGATGCTTGGATCGAGCGTGTGCTCGGCTTTGCGCGACAACCCTGCCGCCAGCCCGAACAAGAAGCCCAGACCGCCGCCCAGCAAAAATCCGAGCGCCGCCCGCTGCGCGCTGATGCCCAGATGCTGCGCCAGCTCCCCTGTGGCAAGAAGCGCGCGGAAGGATTCCAGGATCGCCGCGGGGGCGGGGAGAAACATCGGATTCAAGTGTCCCCGGTCTGCCGCCCATTGCCACAAAACCAGCGCCAGCACGGGCAGAATGGCTCCGATTGCGGTATCCCGGGCCAAGGCGGGCCAGCGGGAATGCAGCTTCAACTTGACGGTCTTCGTTTTCGGCGGCACGGCCGGCCGAATGATAAGGTCTGTCTGACGGCTCATAAGTTCACCTCCAATACCCTGTAATTACCCCGAATAAGTGTCCCGCCAACGAAGCCATCGGCGTTCCATCCAGCGCACCAGAGAGTCGGCCGCTTTGCCGAACGCGGCGAAGATCAGGATGCCGACGAAAACGACGGGCGTATGGGCGAATTGGCGGGCGTCCGACATCAGATAGCCGATGCCGGAAGTGGAAGCCATCAACTCCGCGACGACCAGCCCCAGCCAGGCGACGCCGAGCGACAGCCGAATCCCGAGCAGAATGTGAGGCAGGGCGGCGGGCAGCACGAGCCGAAACGTCTGCGACAGGCGGCTGAAGCCCAGCACCCGCGCCACGTCGAACAGCTTGCGGTCCACGTTCCTTACGCCCAGAAACGCATTGATGTAAAGCGGAAAAAACGCGCCTTTGGCGATCAGCAAAATTTTCGATTCCTCGCCGATACCGAACCACAGGACAAACAAAGGGGCCAGCGCGAGGGAGGGGATCATCCGGATCATCTGAATCGACGGATCGAGCGCCTTTTCCGTCACCCGGAACATGCCGACCAGAATGCCGACCGACAAGCCCAGTCCTCCGCCCAGCCCGAACCCCAGCAGCGCCCGGGCAAGGCTGATTTGCAAATGTTCCAGCAGTTCGCCGGAGGCGGCCAGCGAGACGAAAGCTTCGGCGATCGACAGCGGCGTCGGAAACAGCAGCGGAGAGAGATAGCCGAGATCGCCGAGGATTTGCCAGAAGACGAGCAGCCCAAGCGGAAGAATCGAACCGAGCGCCGGCACGATCCATTTGCGGTTTCTTTCAGAGGCCCGCGCGGTCGACATCATCATGTTCCTCCACTTTCTCGAATTCGTTCAGCACGGTCAGCCGCAGCTGCTGAAAGTGCGAAGTCGCTTTCTTCCTCGGATATAGCAGGTCCACGGGAATGATGTTGCGGATGCTGCCGGGACGCGGACGGAAAATGACGATCCGGTTGGCCAGAAACACCGCTTCGTCGATATCGTGGGTCACGAAGATCATCGTCGTCTTGTTCCGCTGCCAGATCTCGAGCAGCACTTCCTGAAGGTGCGTGCGGGTGAAGGCGTCGAGCGCGCCGAACGGCTCGTCGAGCAGCAGCACCTTCGGATTGCGGAGCAGCGCCCGGGCGATGGCGACCCGCTGGGCCATGCCGCCCGACAATTCCCGCGGATACGCCTTTTCAAAACCTTTCAGACGTACCAGACCGACCAGCTCGTCGACTTTGTCGCGCACCTCCCGGTTGCGAAGCGACAAGTCGGCGGCGATGTTTTTCTCGACCGTCAGCCAGGGGAACAGCCGCGGCTCTTGAAAAATAAAACCTTTGTCGATTCCGGGGCCCCGGATGCCCTTGTTCGCCAGCCTTACGCTCCCTTCGTATGCCGTGTCCAGGCCGGCGATAATTTTCAGCAAGGTGCTTTTGCCGCAGCCGCTCGGGCCGATCACCGTGACGAACTCCCCCTCTTTGACGTGAAGGTTGATGTCCTTAAGGGCCGCGATTGGCTTTTGGGGCGAGACGAACGTTTTGTTCAAGTTTTCGATGGATAATAACGCGGTGCTCATAACCCTCAACTCCTCGTGGCGAAAAATACAAAGAGGCATCCTCAGGAACGAGAATGCCTCCGTTATGAACGGTAGACGCATATCCGCCGCAAGCGCAGTCCGTATCTTCCCCCCGGCAAGTTGTCCCGATTTTCCGGGCGGACTTTTCATTCCGTTCTTCCCCCGGCTCCGGTTGAGCCATGATCTCCCCGAATGCAAAAAGACTTTCCGCACGCCGGAAAGTCTCCATCTGGAATGGTCGACCTAAAGTATATAATTCCAACTGGTATACTTGGTTGTGGTTTACAGGTTACCATGGGTGCAGGTGGATGTCAATAATCAAGTTCACCAGCTGTCGGCGCGGTCGACGGGAACAGGTCGGCGGGGACGGTCTTGACACCGCGCCCCGCGAAACGTTAAACTTATGCTTGGGCTTTAGAAGAATAGGTCTGTTTTTATAAAATCAAGCCGAAAAGTGCCCCCAGCGATGGGTGTCACTTTTTTGTTTTTGTGCAGGTCATTCCGCTCCGGCGAAACCGGGAAACGGGATTGGCAGCCGATGGAGAAAGTCAGCCAAATCAGGATGCCGAAGGGCAGCAGCAGGAGGTTTCGTTCAGAGTGACCAAATACATTTTCGTGACCGGCGGCGTCGTTTCGTCGCTCGGCAAAGGCATTACGGCGGCTTCGCTGGGGCGGCTGCTGAAAAACCGCGGCCTGAAAGTAACGATTCAGAAATTCGATCCCTACATTAACGTCGACCCCGGCACGATGAGCCCTTATCAGCACGGGGAAGTGTTCGTCACCGACGACGGCGCCGAGACCGACCTCGACCTGGGCCATTACGAACGCTTCATCGACATCAACTTGTCCAAGAACAGCAACGTGACCACGGGCAAAATCTATTCCACCGTCATCAGCAAGGAACGGCGCGGCGAGTATCTCGGCGGCACCGTTCAGGTCATTCCGCACATTACGAACGAGATCAAGGACCGCGTCTTCCGCGCCGGACGGGAAGCCGGCTCGGACGTCGTCATCACCGAAATCGGCGGCACCGTCGGGGACATCGAAAGCCTGCCGTTTCTCGAGGCGATCCGCCAGATCCGCAGCGACATCGGCCGCGACAACGTCATGTACATTCACGTGACGCTGATCCCGTATATCAAGGCCGCCGGCGAAGTGAAGACGAAGCCGACCCAGCACAGCGTCAAGGAACTGCGCAGCATCGGCATTCAGCCGAACGTCATCGTCTGCCGGACGGAGCACCCGATGGCCGACGAATTGAAGCGCAAAATCGCCCTGTTCTGCGACATCGAGGAAGATGCCGTCATCGAATGCCGGGACGCCTCCACGCTGTACGAAGTTCCGCTGATGCTGCGGGAGCAGGGACTGGACGACTATGTCGCGAAGCACCTGAAGCTGCCCGCCGTCGAGCCGGACATGACCGAATGGAAAGAGCTCGTCCGGCGCGTCAAATCGCTCCGCAAAACGACGGAAATCGCCATCGTCGGCAAATACGTCGCGCTGCACGACGCCTATCTCAGCATTGTGGAAGCGCTCGGACACGCCGGCATCGACGCCGACTCCGAAGTCAGCATCCGCTGGGTGAGCGCCGAGGAGATGACGCCCGAGAACGCGAAGGAGAAGCTGGACGGCGTCGGCGGCATTCTCGTGCCCGGCGGGTTCGGCGACCGCGGCATCGAAGGGAAAATTTCCGCCATCCGCTACGCCCGCGAGAACCGCATTCCGTTTTTCGGCATCTGTCTCGGCATGCAGGTGGCGGTCGTCGAATACGCCCGGAACAAGGCCGGACTGGACGGCGCCAACAGCTCGGAAATCCAGCCGGCCACACCGTATCCGGTCATCGATCTGCTTCCGGAACAGAAGGAGGTCGAAGATTTGGGCGGCACGATGCGCCTCGGCCTCTATCCGTGCAAGCTCGTCCCGGGAAGCCTGGCGGCGGCCTGCTACGGCGAAGAGCTGATCTACGAACGCCATCGCCACCGCTACGAGTTCAACAACGAGTACCGCGAACGGATCGAGTCCGCCGGCCTGCGCATTTCCGGCACGTCGCCGGACGGCCGGCTCGTCGAGATCGTCGAACTGCCGGACCACCCCTGGTTTCTGGCGGTGCAGTTCCACCCCGAATTCACTTCCCGGCCCAACCGGCCGCAGCCGCTGTTCCGGGAATTCGTCAAAGCGTCCCTGGCGCATGCCGGGCGCTGACTCGGCAAGCTGCCGGCGGCGCCGGCAATGCGCCGCGCGCGATCGGGCCAACCCTTTTCGGTTGGCCTTTTCTTTATGCTGTTTTTTCGCGAAAGGCAGGATTTGGGAACGTGCGTAGCGAAATAGAGTCCGAGATCAATGATGGAATGAAGGAGGTTGATCGCGATGGCGAACAAGAAGCTGCTCATTGTGGATGACCAGATCGGCATTCGGGTGCTCCTTCTGGAAGTCTTCAGCACGGAAGGCTACGAGACGTACGATGCCGCCAACGGCAGAATGGCGCTTGAAATCGTTCGCAGCAATACTCCGGACCTGGTGCTGCTGGATATGAAAATTCCGGGAATGGACGGATTGGAGATTTTGAAGAAAATCAAAGAGATCAACCGGGATATCAAAGTTATTATGATGACGGCTTACGGAGAGCTAGATATGATTAAGGAAGCGACCGACTTGGGCGCGCTGATGCATTTCACCAAACCTTTCGATATCGACGAGCTGAGACTGGCGGTCAACATGCAGTTGGGCGACGCCGGCTCCTCCCGGGTTGCCGCCGGGACTTAGCCGCGCCTCCTGCGGCGCGCGCAACCGCACCGCAGTGCACAGCATTGCTTCCTGCGCTTGCACATTCCGAGCCGACTTCGTCGCTCGGTTTGCCGAGCGCAACCGCGCTGCAACGCACGGCGTTGCTTTCCGCGGTTGCACATTCCGAGCCGACTTCGTCGCTCGGTTGTGCGAAACGCTTGTTCGGTTTACCCCGGCGGGCGATTTTATGTTATAATATCGCAGTATGCAAGTCGCGGAAACCGACTTAATGAAGCGCAGGAGGTTGCACATTATGCCACTCGTACCGATGACCGAGTTTTTACCGAAGGCGAAAGCCGGCAAGTTTGCCGTTGGTCAGTTCAACATGAACAATCTGGAGTTTGCGCAGGCGATTACGGATGCGGCGATTGAAGAGAATTCCCCGTTTATTTTCGGCGTCAGCGAAGGCGCGTTGAAATACATGGGAATCGAGTACACGGTTGCAATCGCGGAAGCCGCCGCCAAGAAATCCGGCCTTCCGATCGCTCTGCACCTTGACCACGGAAGCAGCTTCGAAGTGGCCATGAAGTGCATTCGCGCGGGATTCTCGTCGGTGATGTTCGACGGCTCGCATTATCCCTATGAGGAAAACATCCGGCTCACGAAAGAGGTTGTCAAAGCCGCACACGCCATGGGCGTATCGGTGGAAGGCGAGCTCGGCACGATCGGTGGCGTCGAGGACGACATCAGCGTCGACGAAGCGGACGCCGCGTTGGCCAAGCCCGAAGAAGCGATCCGCTTCTACGAGGAGACCGGCGTCGATTGCCTGGCGATCGCGGTCGGTACGGCTCACGGCATGTACAAAGGCGAAGTGCGGATTCGCTATGATATTATCGAAGCGGTCGCTTCGCAAATTCCGGTTCCGATTGTGCTGCACGGCGGCTCCGGCGTGCCGGACGACATGATCCGCGAATCGATTCGGCACGGGGTCGGCAAAATCAACGTCAACACCGAGAATCAGATCGCCTGCACCGCGGCCGTCCGCGAAGTGCTGGCGAAAGATGCGAACGTGTACGATCCCCGGAAATATTTGACGCCGGCCCGTTCGGCTATGAAAGACGTGGTCCGCGAGAAAATCCGGCTGTTCGGCAGCAGCAACCAAGCCTGAGAACAACCGCTTCACGCGTTCGGCGGTTAGCCTGAACGCAAACCGCCTTCCTACGGGAAAACGCCGGACAGGCGTTTTCCCCTTTCCTTCATTCCGATCCCCGTATTCCAGCATTCCACACAACGGAGTTTTCGCTTATGGGGCGATTGTCCGGTGAGCCAGATTACTAGGAGGCAGTCTGCATTCATGGATAAACTGATGATACGCGGAGGAAGGCCGCTGCGGGGCACGGTTGCCATCAGCGGCGCCAAAAACAGCGCGGTGGCGCTCATTCCGGCCGCGATTCTGGCCGAAACGGAAGTCAGGCTGGACAATCTTCCGATGCTGAGCGACGTGGCGATCTACGCGGAGTTGCTTGAGGAACTGGGGGCGCGGGTCGACTGGAATCGGGACTCGATGCGCATCGATCCGTCGCAGATGAGCCTGAAGCCGATGCCCAACGGCAAAGTGAAGCTGCTGCGGGCTTCCTACTACTTGATGGGCGCGCTGCTCGGCCGTTTCGGGGAAGCGGTCATCGGCCTGCCCGGCGGCTGCAACTTCGAACCCCGCCCGATCGACCAGCACATCAAAGGCTTCGAAGCGCTGGGCGCGGAAGTCTCCAACGACCGCGGCGCGGTCCGAATCCGGGCCAAGCAACTGCGCGGCGCGAAAATTTACTTGGATGTGGTCAGCGTCGGCGCCACGATCAACATCATGCTCGCCGCTTCCCGGGCCAAGGGCGTCACCATTATCGAAAACGCCGCCAAAGAGCCGGAGATCATCGACGTGGCCACCCTTCTAAACGCCATGGGGGCGAGAATCAAGGGGGCCGGGACGGAGACGATCCGCATCGAAGGCGTCGACAGCCTGCACGGCTGCCGCCACTCCATCATCCCCGACCGCATTCAGGCGGGAACTTACATGATTGCCGCAGCCGCTACCCGCGGCGATGTCCTCATCGACAACATCATTCCGAAGCACCTGGAGGCGCTCACGGCCAAGCTGCAGGAAATGGGCGTACACGTCTACGAGATGGACGAAGCGATTCGCGTCGTCGGACAGCCGGTCTACGAAGCGGTCGACGTCAAGGCGCTCGTCTATCCCGGATTCGCCACCGACTTGCAGTCGCCGATGACGAGCCTTTTGTCCCAGGCGGTCGGGGTGAGCATTCTGTCCGACTATGTGTACAGCAACCGCTTCAAGCACGTTCCGGAGCTGGTCCGCATGGGCGCGCAGATCCGGGTCGAGGGCCGGTCGGCGATTATCGAGGGCAGCCGGCTGAACGCGGCGAAAGTGAAAGCGGCCGATCTGCGCGCGGGGGCGGCGCTGGCGGTCGCGGCATTGACGGTGGAAGAAGGCATTACGGAAATAACCGGGGTCGAATATATCGACCGCGGCTACGAGCGCCTGGTCGAACATCTGCGCGACCTGGGCGCGGAAGTTTGGCGCGAAGGGTAAGCCTTGTCCAATACGGGGCCGAAGCCTCGCGAACTTGATCTCAAAGTGGGGATTGACGTTGACGGATTTGATGATGTCCGATTTGGAAGAAATGAAGCTGACGGACCTTTACAAGCTGGCCCGGGAATATCAGATTTCCTCCTACGGCCAGATGAAGAAAAAGGAACTGATCATCGCCATCCTCCGCGCCCAGGCGGAGCGAAGCGGCCACATGTTTATGGAAGGCGTGCTCGACATCCTTCCGGAAGGGTACGGCTTTCTGCGGCCGATCAACTATTTGCCGAGCCCCGAGGATATTTACATTTCGGTCTCGCAGATCCGCAAGTTTGATTTGCGGACCGGGGACCTCGTGTCCGGGAAATGCCGCGCGCCGAAGGAGAACGAGCGCTATTTCGGCCTGCTGCAGGTCAACGCGGTCAACGGCGAGAAGCCCGAGAAGGCGGCGGAGCGGCTGCATTTTCCGGCGCTGACGCCGCTCTATCCGGAAGAGAAGCTGGTGCTTGAGACGTCCCCCCACCGGTTGTCCACCCGGATCATGGACCTATTGGCGCCGGTCGGACTCGGCCAGCGCGGCCTGATCGTCGCCCCGCCGAAAGCGGGCAAGACGCTGCTGCTCAAGGAGATCGCCAACAGCATCTCCACCAACCGGCCGGACATCGATCTGTTCGTGCTGCTGATCGACGAACGGCCGGAAGAAGTGACGGACATGCAGCGTTCGGTCAAAGGGGAAGTGGTCGCCTCCACCTTCGACGAAGTGCCGGAGCACCATATCAAGGTGGCCGAGCTCGTGCTGGAGCGGGCGCTGCGCCTGGTCGAGCACAAGCGCAACGTCGTCATCCTGCTCGACAGCATCACCCGCCTGGCCCGCGCCTACAACCTGGTCGTGCCGCCGTCGGGCCGCACGCTGTCCGGGGGCATCGATCCCGCCTCGTTCCATCGTCCGAAGCGGTTCTTCGGTTCGGCGCGCAACGTGGAGGAGGGCGGCAGCCTGACGATTCTCGCCACCGCGCTCGTCGAGACCGGCTCGCGGATGGACGACATCATCTACGAAGAATTCAAAGGAACCGGCAACATGGAGCTGCATCTCGACCGCAGGCTGGCGGAGCGCCGGATTTTCCCGGCGCTGGACATCCGCCGCTCCGGCACGCGCCGGGAGGAAGCGCTGCTGACGAAAGAGGAGCTCGACAAAGTGTGGGCGATCCGCAAAAGCATGAACGATTCTCCGGAATTCGTCGAGCAATTCCTGAAACGGCTGGCCGAGACGAAGTCGAACGCGGAGTTTCTGGCTTCCCTGGATACCTCCTCGGGCAAAGCGCCGATCGGAACCGGGGTGCGCCGCCCGACGCGCTCCGGTCCGGGCTAAAGGGAAGAGGCAGCGCTTATGCATTTGGTTTATGCCGATGAGAAGGGCAACGTCTATGACCATCCGGACTGGCTTGGCGTCGGGCGCGGCGGCGACCGGTTCGTCGAGATGCTTGACGACGAGCTCATTCCGCTCCCCCCGGGAGCGACGCTGGTCGGGCTCCCCGATACCCGGCCGGTCGGCCTCGATCCGGCGAGCGGAGAGATGCGGCCGCTTCCGGGCCGCTACCGGGCGGTCGGCGCGCTGTTGCCGCAAGGGTATACCCGGTATTACGCGCCGGGGTACACGAAGACGGACAAGACGAAGCTGCTGCCGCTGTTCGGCTACACGGCGGTCGTCTGGAAGGATGGCGGCTTCCATGTCGCCGCCGGCCAGACCGACGATCCTGCGCCGTGGAACCCGGAGAACTGCGACCGCCGGGAACTTCAGCTGCAGGTCGACCGGCTGCTGGCCCGTTATCCGGACAACCGGCTGTACCGGCATCTGTCCCACTGCGCGCTGGAATACGAATGCCTGACGGCCTCGAACACGTTTCTGCAGCGCTGGGAAGGGGCTGTGCCGGTGTCGTTCGCCTGCAACGCCGGCTGTTACGGCTGCATCTCCGAGCAGCCGGAGGACAGCGGGTTCCCGGCGCCGCAGACTCGGCTGAAGTTCAGGCCGACGGTGGACGAAGTCGTCGACATCATGCTGGAGCATTTGCGGACGCCCGATTCGATCATCAGCTTCGGCCAGGGCTGCGAAGGGGAGCCGTCCACCCAGGCTCCGCTCATCGTGGAGGCGATTCGCCGCGTGCGCGCCCGGACGTCCCTCGGCTACATCAACATCAACACGAACGCCGGGCTGACCGATCATCTCCGCGCGATTACCGACGCCGGCCTCGACTTGATGCGAGTCAGCACGATCAGCGCGCTGGACGACCATTACAACGCCTATTACCGCCCGCGCGGCTACACGTTGGCGAACGTCGAGAAGTCGCTGAAATACGCGTCGGACAAAGGCGTCTACACGTCCATCAATTATCTCGTGTTTCCCGGCGTGACCGACCGCGAAGAGGAGATCGAGGCGATGATCGGGTTCGCCAAGCGGACCGGGCTGAAGCTGATCCAGATGCGCAACCTGAACATCGATCCCGACGCCTATCTGTCGATCATTCCGCCGGCGCGCGGCGAAATTTACGGGATGAAGACGCTGCTCGACATTCTGCGCGAGGAACTGCCGGACGTCGTCATCGGGTCGTATACCCACGTGCCGCCGGTCAAGAGAAGCTGAGTTTCGGGCGATGCTGTTCTTTAGTAGCGGAGGCAAGCGGGGGAAGAGAGGGGGAAAACTTTCCTTGTTCCCGCAGCCGATTTTGTGATATAATCCGTTTATGTGTCTATATACTCTGGGTCCGACCGTTGATCCAGGGCGGAAAGAGGTGAGCGCGTTGAAAGAGTCCATTCATCCGCAATATCATGTGACGACGGTGACATGCGCATGCGGGAACAGTTTCGAGACCGGTTCGATCAAGCAGAACCTTCGCGTCGAGATTTGTTCCGTCTGCCACCCGTTCTTCACCGGCAAGCAGAAGTTTGTCGATACCGGCGGACGCGTAGACAAATTCAAGAAAAAATACGGCCTGTGATCGCGTCGGCATCGGCTGTGCACGGCACGCCATCATTTGGCTGTATAGAGACGAACCTCCCTTAGCCATCCTACCGGATAAAGGGAGGTTTTTGCATGAGAACATTCATCAGGCCGGCCGCTCTGGCGTTCGCGGTGCTGCTCGCCTTCGGCGCGCTTGCCGGGTGCGGAGGCAAAGGCAACGCCGTCAAGCAGCAAAACTATCCCGGCGACGGCTTTCTGGGCATGACCAACACCAATCCGCATATTCCCGGGCGTCATATGGCCTTGAATTATGAAAGCGACAAGCGGTTCATGTGGGAAGCGATTCGCGACGTGCCGGGCGTCGCCGGCATGAGCGTCACGTTCAACGGGGCGGACGCCTACGTGACGATCAAGCAGCGGCCGGACGTGTCCCCGCGGGATGTCCCGACCGTCGAGCGGCAGGCCGCGGCGGTGCTGCGCTTCAATTTTCCCCGCTACAACATATACGTCAAATCGATCAAGCCTTGAACGGCCGAAGCCTCAAGTCCGTCGGAAATGGCGGCGTCGGTTGCGCTTCGCAAGGGAATTCGCTATACTAGTTGTGCCGTGCTAGACGGGGAGGTAGCGGTGCCCTGTACTCGCAATCCGCTGCAGCGAGGTCGAATTCCTGCTTGAGGTCTGTTTATGCAGGTTCCGGCATTGGCTTCGCGCTGTGTTGACGGCGGGGTCCACCGCAAGGAACGCCCATGAACCCGGTCAGGTCCGGAAGGAAGCAGCCGTAAGTGGTCCCGTTCTTGTGCTGGTGGGCGGCCCCGCAAGAGCGGCCGGAGAGTGCCGGCTGGATGGGCATGATCGAGGGCAGGTGCACGGTCCTGCTTTCTTTATCCCACCCATCGGAATAGCTAACACCTATGCGTATGCAAACTGCGCTAGGTGTTTTTTTATAACTGAAATTCAAATCGGTCAGGGAGGAAATCGCGAACGTTCCCTAGAAGTGGTTACAAACTGCGCGGAGATCGGAGGCGAGGGTGTGTGGACGAACCGGCCAAATTGAAGATGCTGGAGAAACCGTTTACGGCCAGAAAGCAGAAAAACTACGTCCGACGGTTCGCGGACCGGATTCTGGAGAACGAAGACATGGGCGTCCTGCTGCTGGACGAGGCGTTTCGCATTGTCGAGATCAGTCCGATGGCCTGCGACCTGCTCAGAGGAGAACGAGAACGTCTGCTGGGCGGTTCTGCGGAAGAATGCTTCCGGCATATCGCCGGAGATTCGCCGCTGGCCGGCCGCGACTGGCGGAAAGGGCTTCCGTTTCGGAACCGGACGCTTTCCTGGGGAGAAGGCGGAAACCGGAAAGTCACGATGACCGACGGCGATTTTCTGTACGAACGGGGTCAGGTGGTCGGCGCCTACATCCTGTTTCGCGATATTACCCGGGTTGTTCAGCTCGAAGAGCAGATCCGGCGCTCGGACCGGCTCAAGACGATCGGGCAGATCGCAGCCGGCACGGCTCACGAAATCCGCAATCCGCTGACGACGATCAAAGGCTTTATGCAGCTCCTGCATCGGGTGTTGGAAGAGCGCGGGATGCATAAGGAGCGCGATTATGTCAGCATCGTCCTGTCGGAGCTCGACCGGGTGAACGATCTCGTCAACGAATTTTTGCTGCTCAGCAAGCCGAAGGAAATCAAGCCGGTTCCGCTGCGGTTCGGTTCCATTCTGCGGGATATGGTGCCGATGCTGCGCAACGAAGCGATGCTGCACGATATCGAGCTGCGGTATGAGCCCGGAGAAGCGGTGCCCCTTGTCCAGGCGGATCGGGAGTTGCTCAAGCAGGTTTTTCTGAATTTGGGCAAAAATGCGATCGAGGCCATGGGCCGAGGGGGAACGCTGACGATTCGGGAGCGGACGTACGCGTACGGAGGCGAGGCGGAAGCGGCGGTGGAGTTCGAGGATACCGGGCCCGGCATCCCGTCGGATCTGCTGGATCGGATCTTCGATCCGTTTTTTACGACGAAAACGCAAGGGACAGGCCTCGGATTATCCATTTGCCAGCGGATCGTGCACGAATCCGGCGGCCGCATCGAAGTGTCCACCGGCCCTTCCGGAACGGTGTTTTCCGTCCGGCTGCCGGCTGTCTATGCCGCGTCCGGCGAGAGTTAAAGCGGCCGCGGACGCTCGGCCGCCTTTCTTTTTAGGCAACGCGTTCTCCGGTTCCCCGAAAACTCTGTCTTCCGCGCCGGAACGGGCAGTGGAGGGTGGAGCCCGATTGATGTATAATAATTGAAACGCCACAACGGACGGGAGCGAATGCGAATGGCTCATATTGCCTTATACCGGGCCTGGCGTCCGCAAACGTTTCGGGACATGGTCGGCCAGCAGCATATCGTGCAGACGTTGCAGAACGCCATACGGGAGAACCGGCTGTCGCACGCCTACCTGTTCAGCGGCCCCCGCGGGACCGGCAAGACGAGCGCGGCTAAAATATTGGCCAAAGCCGTCAATTGCGAGCGCGGTCCGGCTCCCGAGCCCTGCAACGCTTGTTCCGCTTGCGAGCGAATTACCGCCGGGGCGGTCGTCGACGTTGTGGAGATCGATGCGGCCTCCAACCGCGGCGTCGAGGAAATTCGCGACATTCGGGATAAAGTGAAATATGCGCCGACGGAAGTCCGGCGCAAAGTTTATATTATCGACGAAGTGCACATGCTGACGACGGAAGCGTTCAACGCGCTGCTGAAGACGCTGGAGGAACCGCCGGAGCACGCCATGTTCGTGCTGGCGACGACGGAGCCGCACCGTCTGCCGGCGACGATTCTGTCGCGCTGCCAGCGGTTCGATTTCCGCCGCGTGCCGCTGTCCGAGCAGACCGGCCGGCTTCAGGAGATTTGCCGGCAGGAGGGCATCGCCGCCGAGGAAGAAGCGCTGGCCTACATCGCCCGCCTGTCCGACGGCGGCATGCGCGACGCGCTCAGCCTGCTGGATCAGATCGCTTCTTTTACCGACGGACAGGTGACGCTGGCCGACGCGGTGGAAGCGACCGGCGGCTTGCCGGGCGAGCAGTTCGCGAGAATCGCCGAAGCGGTGCGGGACGGGGATGCTGCGGCGGTGCTGCGCGAAACCGACGAGATGATGCGCGCCGGCAAGAGCGCGGACAAGTGCCTGGAGCAGCTGATGCAGTATTTCCGCGATCTTTTGCTTGTCCAGCTCGCTCCGGATGCCGCCGCTTCCGCCGGGCGAACGGCCGATCCCGCAGCCCTGCGGGAGACCGCCCGAAGCTTCGGGCGGGAGCGGCTGTTCGCGATCATCGACCTGCTGAACCGGTATCAGGCCGATATGAAATATGCCGCCCATCCGCAGACGATGCTGGAGATCGCGCTGCTCAAGCTGTGCGCGGATTCGGGCGCGCCGTCTGCCGCGCCGGCGGTTTCGGCCGCGGCGGCGGCGGATTCGCCGTCCGCGGCCGAGCTGGGGCGGCTGCAGCAGCGGGTGGCGGCGCTCGAGCGCAAGCTGGAGGAGCTCGCCCGCCGCGGCAGCGGGCCTTCCGGCGCCGGCGGAGTCGCCGACGGCGGCGGCTCCGTTCGGCCGGGCGGCCGAACGGCGGCCCCGGCCGTCCGGGCGGCGCCCGCGCGCAGCCGGATCAAGCTGGACCCGTTCCTTGCGGCCGCCGGTTCTCCCCTGACGCAGCAGGCGATCGCCAAATGGCCGCAAGTGCTGCAGCGGGTCAAGGAAGAGAAAGTGACGGTTCACGCCTGGCTGGTGGACGGCGCGCCGGTGTCGTACGCCGACGACACGCTGCTCGTGGCGTTTCGCAATTCGATTCACCGCGAGACGACGGAGAAGCCCGCCAACAAGCAGATCGTCGAATCGGTGCTGGGGGCCGTGCTCGGACATCCCACGCGGCTGGCGACGCTGCTGCAGAAAGAATGGCAGGAGGCCGAAGCGGCGGGCGGCGGACGGACGGAGGCGGCGGCCGAAGAGCTGGAGATGGTCCCCGACGACGGCGCGGAACCGCAGCGGCCCAAGGAGCCTTGGGTAGAGGAAGCCGTTCGCCTGTTCGGCGAAGATCTGGTCGTCATTCAAGAGGATTAAAAGCGTGCACTCGCAGTAAGCAATGCGAGCATTGCGGTGTGATGCACGAAAGACGTGCAATCGCAGTAAGCAATGCCGAGCATTGCGGTGTGATGCGCAAAAGGAGGAAGCGCCATGAACAACATGAATCAAATGATGAAGCAAGTGAAAAAAATGCAGGAACAGATGCTCAAAGCCCAGGAAGAATTGGGCAACAAGACCGTGGAGGGAACGGCGGGCGGCGGGGTGGTCACGGTTACGGCCAACGGCCACAAAAAGGTGCTGAACATCACGATCAAACCGGAAGCGGTCGATCCCGACGACGTGGAAATGCTGCAGGACCTGGTGCTTGCCGCGGTCAACGACGCGCTGGCCAAGGCCGACGAATTGGCCAGCCAGGATCTAGGACGGTTTACCGCCGGTATGAAAATCCCGGGGCTTTTCTAACCAAAGGAGCACAACACCCTTGTACTATCCCGAACCGATCGCAAGGCTGATCGATTCTTTCTCCCGTCTCCCCGGCATCGGCCCCAAGACGGCGGCCCGCCTTGCTTTCCACGTGTTGCGGATGAAGGAAGAGGAAGCGGTCGATTTCGCCAAGGCGCTCGTCAGCGTGAAGCGCAACCTGTTTTATTGCTCGATCTGCTGCAATATTACCGATACCGATCCGTGCCGGATCTGCGCCGACAAAACGCGGGACCCTTCCGTTATCTGCGCCGTGCAGGAGCCGAAAGACGTGGTCGCCATGGAACGCACGAAGGAATTCGGCGGGCTGTACCACGTTCTTCACGGCGCGATTTCTCCGCTGGACGGCATCGGCCCCGACGATATCCGGATCGCCGAGCTCGTTCGCCGGCTCAGCGACGAGCGCGTTCAGGAGCTGATTCTGGCGACCAATCCGAACATCGAAGGCGAAGCGACCGCCATGTATTTGTCTCGGCTGGTCAAGCCGTTCGGCATCAAGGTGACCCGAATCGCTCACGGGTTGCCGGTAGGCGGCGATTTGGAATACGCCGACGAAGTGACGCTGTCCAAAGCTTTGGAAGGACGGCGCGAACTGAACTGAACTAAGCCCATTTCGGGAAGGCGCCTGCGGGCGTCTTTTTTGGCTTTTCCTGCGGCGAGCGCCCGTTCTATTTTCCCCGGTCGGTTTGCGCTTCATCCCTTTCGCTCAGGTGCTTCTTAATCGCGCGGTTCTACCGGACGAATCCTCTGCATACATTGGTAGCGGGTTGTCCCCGGCAACCGACTTGCTGTCCCTGCAGTCGGCGGGCTCGTCAACCCGATTGCCATGGGTAGAGGAGGATCCGGACATGATTTTCGGCAGAAATCAGAAACGGCTGGATGAAGAAGCCGAGCTGGTGGAACGGGCGCAGCTGATTGAGGAAGTTCGGCGGGCGCAGCAGGAATGGTCGATGGCGCAGTGGCGGTTTCACGAGGCGCTCGGCCACGACCAGGTGGATTACGCGATCTTTACGCTCGAAGCGGCGGAAAAAAAGATGGACATGCTGCTCCGTAAAACCAAAGCGCTCTGGCGTGCGGAAGCGAATGGCAAATCCGTGTCGGGGGAGACTTTGTCATGAGGACGTTTTGGCTGACGGTGCTGATCGGTTCCGCGCTCGCCTTGTTGCTGCTGTTGGTGTCGCGGCGTCTGCCCGCCGGCTGGCTGACTCGTTTCGGCTTGCACCTGGTGCTGTCGGCTTTTGCCATCTACGCGCTTAATTTCTCCGGGTGGGTCGCCGGATGGTATGTCCCGTTGAACCCGGCCACCATCGGGGTTACCGCCGTGCTCGGACTTCCGGGGATCGGTCTGCTGCTCGGCCTGCAGCATCTGCTTCTGGCCTAGGCTTTAGTCAGGCTTCTGTCTTAGGCCGAAACCGGATGGCGAAAGGCCGTTGTTTTTGGAAAAGACAGACGATTGACGGCCGATGGGCGAATGTGTTACAGTAACTTTCGCGCTGATGCGGCAAGATGCCGGCGCCAAACGTTCGGCACGGGCAAATTTCCATGAATTTGTCCTTGCAACATTGGGCCTGGCTATGATATATTATAAAAGTCGCTGTTGCGACGGCAGCAAGATAAAGAAGCCGTCTCGGCGGCAACGATTGCTCCTTGAAAACTGAACATCGAGCGTAAGCGGACCTGTCGATTCGAGCTTCGGCTAGGATCGGCGGACAACGAACAGAAGTTTAACGAGCCAAACGGCTCTTGCGTTTTGGGCATTGGATCGGTAAGATCGGATGACCCTTTTACGGAGAGTTTGATCCTGGCTCAGGACGAACGCTGGCGGCGTGCCTAATACATGCAAGTCGAGCGGACCATCCTGAAGAGCTTGCTCGGAGGGATGGTTAGCGGCGGA
>Ga0207789_1000106_pt1 | contig 71703 bp, 84 predicted proteins | sample HigsolmetaGSP12D_FD_184840 | JGI IMG/M metagenome (GOLD analysis project Ga0207789, IMG submission 184840) | High solid enriched microbial communities from the Joint BioEnergy Institute, USA - SP1-2-D (SPAdes) | ecosystem: Engineered > Bioreactor > SSF (Solid state fermentation) > Aerobic >...
ACCCACGTGTTACTCACCCGTCCGCCGCTAACCAACAAAAAGCAAGCTTCTTATTGGTTCGCTCGACTTGCATGTATTAGGCACGCCGCCAGCGTTCGTCCTGAGCCAGGATCAAACTCTCCAAAAAGTGTTTGATAAGCTCAAAATTAAAACTGACTTAAATGGTTTATTAAACGCTTTGTCTTGTTCAGTTTTCAAGGTTCAAAACCAAAATCGACTTGTTTATTATAACTATTTATTTTTAGTTTGTCAACTACTTTTTTACAAAAAACAAATCAATTAGAAAAGCAGTTTTAAGATATCAACTAAAAAACTTTTACAAGCCAACTTTCTAAAGTGACTCGACTATAATACCATCGTACTATTTGAATGTCAATTGATTTTAAATTGCCTTTCTTTCGTAACGACAAGATATATATTATCATCGGTAAATCTATATGTCAATAATATATTCAAAAAAATTATTTTGGTTAGTTGTAAAATTAAATGCAACGATAAAAAAGTAAAAACCATAGATAAATCCGTGTTATGATTAAGTGGTCGTTTAAAACACAATCATATGGAGGAGTTATCTATGGTTCAGAATAAGTCTACCACAAATAAACACATTTTTAAGCATCTGACTGCCTTTGATCATTTACTTTTGGTCGCTTTTACTTTTAGCAGCGCCCAATGAAAAAATGATTAGTCCACTTATTACAATGAATCCACCTAACCATTGTGTCCAGATCAGTTTTTCACCAATTAGTATATATGCTAATATGGCCGCTCCAACTGGTTCAAATAAAATAGCCATCGATATAATATTCGTACTCACCCATTTTAGTGCTAAATTGAATAATGAATGACCAAACAAATTTGGAAATATCGCCAATAACAAAAAATAAATCCAATCTGTTGGTGGATATGGGTAGAGTGGTTCTTTTTTTATCATCACATATATAAGAAGTGCTACAGTGCTCATAAAATAAACAACAAATGTATAAGTAACCACAGAAATTCTTTTTCGAACAGTTTGACCGATTAACAAATATCCAGTGATCAATGCACAGGCTATTAGTGCCAATATATCCCCAATCAATGCTTTATTACTTAAATAAAAATCTCCCCAACTAATCATAACACTTCCAGAAATCGCAACAATGGCACTAAAAATCGCTTTTGCTGATAATGATTCTTTAAAAAGCAAATACGTTCCAAAAAATGAAAATAACGGTTGTAATGTTACTAATACTGTAGAACTCGCAACTGAAGTATAGTCCAATGATTCAAACCAAAGGATGAAATGAAACGCCAGAAAAACACCGGCTACTGTAGATAGTATGTAGTCCCTCATTGTCATATTTCTTAGTTCTTTAACGTACTTTATAAGAAATAATGGCAGCATGATTAGCACAGTAAAAAACAACCGGTAAAACGCAATAACACCTGATGGTGCTGTTGAAAATTTAACAAAAATTGCAGATGTTGATACAGATAATACTCCAATAATGACAAATATATACGGGTTTACTTTCGGTTGATCCATACTTATTCTCCCTATTTTCTACATAATTATGTTTTATTTATTCCTTTCATTTAAATGTTTCGTATAATAGCATTATATAGTATAGATTATAATAAAAAAATTACTAGATTGTAAGAAGGGATAAGATTGTTCGAATATATTCATTGGGAAGTTTTGTTGAAGTTAGGAGTTACAGCTATTCTTGGTTTAATTATTGGCTTGGAGCGAGAAATCAAGCGAAAACCAATTGGTTTAAAAACATCGCTTGTCATTTCGATTGTTTCCTGTTTATTAACAATTGTTTCGATTGAATCTGCCTATCGAGCCTCTAGTGCACAACAAGGAGTAAACATCACTATGGATCCACTCAGACTAGCTGCACAAATTGTATCTGGGATTGGTTTTTTGGGAGCTGGTGCGATTTTAAGAAGAGGAAACGACAGTATATCCGGATTAACGACTGCGGCCATCATCTGGGGAGCTGCCGGAATCGGAATTGCCGTTGGAGCTGGATTTTATTTTGAAGCTATAGCTGGGGTTGTATTCATTATGATTAGTGTTGAATTAATCCCTACTATTATGTCTTGGATCGGACCTAGGCAGTTAAGAGAAAAAGAGATAAAGTTAGACATTATTGTTCATGAAAATAAATTTGTAAAAACCATTATTGATACCATTCAAAATAACAAAATTTCTGTTTATCATGTTCGTATTCGAGATTTAAAAGATGGTGGGCATTCGATTCAATTGAATATTGGCGTTAACTACAAACTAAAACTAACAAATTTATATGAATTGATTTCTAATATGGAAGGTGTTAAGCAAGTGGAAATCGAAAGTCTTCACTAAAAAAATCTTCACTTGACAGTGTGTACCATGATATAAAAAGCTTTTAATATATTCAAGTATTCGAGTCAAAAAAGGGGAGGTTGCTTTTGTAAAATCGGTTATTGGCAACACTCATTATGTTGTTCACATCCATATCTACAACACTCCCCTTTCCCTTTACGTATTCATGATTCTTCATGTAACATAGCTGTTCCGACTACTATTTATATGCTTGAGCCATTTCAATAACTTTCATCATGTATGAAGTCTTGCTCTGAGTCATGAATCATGTACAATATATACTTGAAACCCTGCATTTCTAGCTTTCTCCGCTAGAGCTTCAGCATTTTCTCGCTTTGAGAAAGCACCGATTTGGACTTTATATAAGGTATTTGAGTCTATCGATGAAGGTGGTGTAGACGGGTTAGGATTTGTAACTGCACCGTTTTTTTTTGATAATCTAAATGCCTTTGCTAAGCCGTTCACATGTCCCCGTGCAATCTTATTAATATATGCCGGATCCTTCAATTTATTGGCATCCGTTACGTTATCGACAAAACCATTTTCAGTTAGAAGTGCCGGCATTTTTGATTCTCTTAACACGTGAAAATTCGCCTGCTTTTGTCCCCGATCGCGATAATCTGTTTGTTTTACCACCTCATCATGAATGGAATTCTGGTAACTTTTTGTTAATGCATCCACATTCGGATATACATAACTTTCAAAACCGGTTCCACCACCGGCATTTATATGAACGGACAGATAAAAATCAGCTCCCCAACTGTTTGCCGCAGATGTTCTGGCGTTTAGACTAACGGTTTGGTCTGTTGTTCTACTCATTTTTATAGAAACATTTTCGTATTCATTCAATAAAATTTGTTGAATTTGATTAGCGATTTGTAAAGTAATAATTTTTTCACTGATACCATTTCCAACAGCCCCAGAGTCCGATCCACCGTGTCCTGGATCGATAAAAATTTTAACCAAGGATTCACCACTCCCATTTTTTAAAATTTAAAAATTATACCCAGATATAGAGTTAGAAAGGTAATGCACATCTGGTTCTCACCATTTCCATCACAAATATATATAGGAAATGTAACCATTCTCTTTTCTTTGCTGTCAGTCCTAAGGCGAAAGGCACAAAGACTAGGAATAAAATGAAAGACTTCCTAAAATATTTATATGTAAGAACTAAAAAAAAGGTTAAAAATTCTGTCTCCATTAGACCGATAGAGGTTTGATTGAATAGATAATAAATGGCAGGACATCAGTTACATAGAAGTTTAAGTATTACTTCAAACGTTTTGATTAATGGTGATGGTGTGATGTTTGTTTCTTAAACAAAAAAATGCAAGGCCTATTTCAAAATAAGCGTCTTGCATTTTTTATTTAAAATATTAGTATTCAAACGAATTGTCTATTCTGTTCATATGCTTCAATTTTATCTTTAAGTAACAAAGTTAAGTCAATATCATCCCAACCGTTTACTAATTTTTCTTTATGATAGGTAGGAATGTCAAATTTAATAACTTGCTCTTCGTCAGTAATTGTTTGTGCTTCAAGGTCAACAGCTAGTGTAAATGAATCCCGTTCGGCCTTTTCCATCCAATCTTGAATAATTAATGGTTCAAGCATAATTGGCAAAATACCATTTTTTAACGCATTATTGTAAAAAATATCAGCAAAACTCGGAGCAATCACAACTCGAAAACCGTAATCAAGAAGAGCCCAAGCCGCATGTTCACGTGAGGAACCGCAGCCGAAATTTTTACCAGCCAAAATAATGCTGGCGCCGTTGTATTTCTTATCATTCATTGTAAAATCTTCTCGAGGACTCCCATCATCATTGTATCGCCAATTATAAAATAAATATTTTCCAAACCCCGTCCGTTCAATGGCCTTTAAAAATTGCTTTGGAATTATTTGGTCGGTATCGACATTTTCTCGATTTAACGGATAAACGAGTCCTTTATGATATTGCATAGCTTCCATTATATATACCTCCTTGAAAAGATGAAATAAGTCCGACGTAATGCCAAAAATTATAATACTGGTTAACATGTTTAAATCATACGATTGGCGTTCGATTTTTTCATGTCCGTGCATGATCATACATCAAAAAAGTTCAGCAAACAGCCTCCAAGGTCCATTGTCATTCATTTTATAAATGATTACTGAAACACCTCTTGAAATTTTCGGACATCGATAAAATGACCGGTAATCGCACTAGCAGCTGCCATTTCCGGACTGACCAGATGAGTACGGGCGCCATTCCCTTGTCTTCCTTCAAAATTTCGATTTGAAGTTGATGCACATCTGCCACCGGGCGGTACTATATCTTCGTTCATCCCCAAACACATACTACAGCCGGCATCTCGCCATTCAAATCCAGCTTCTTTAAATATTTGGTCAAGTCCTTCCTTTTCCGCTTCTATCTTTACGAGAAAAGAACCCGGAACAACAATAGCCCGTTTAATATTCGGATGTACTTTTCGACCGCGCACAATTTCTGCTGCTTTCCTTAAATCACTTAAGCGAGAATTGGTACAAGAGCCGATGAACACATGATCTATATTAATAGAAGAAATTGGTTGATTTTCTACCAATCCCATATATTCTAATGCACGGCGGACCTCCTCTTTATTTTCGACTTCACTTATCGCAGGTGTCGAACCGCTAACCGGAACACACATACTTGGATTTGTCCCCCACGTGACTTGTGGTTCAATTTCTTCTGCATTAATCGTCAACGTTTTGTCATAAATCGCACCCGCATCTGTAGCCAGTGATAACCAATTTTCAGCAATCTCATCAAACGGTTTCCCTTTTGGCACATATCTTTTTCCTTTTAAAAATTCGACCGTTTTCTCATCGGGACTAATTAACCCGGCTCGAGCGCCGCCCTCAATGGACATATTGCAAATCGTCATCCGGTCTTCCATCGAAAGTTTTCGAATGGCCTCACCCGTATATTCAACAACATAGCCTTGACCAAAGCTCACTCCAAATTTCGCAATGATTGCCAAAATTAAATCTTTAGCAGTTACACCGGGGCCGAGATCCCCAATAATATGGACATTCATCGTTTTTGGTCGTTGTTGCCAAATCGTTTGAGTAGCAAGTACATGCTCGACTTCACTTGTTCCGATCCCAAATGCCAATGCACCAAATGCACCATGTGTCGATGTATGACTATCACCACAAACAATTGTTTTACCGGGTTGTGTTAAACCGAGTTGAGGTCCGATTACGTGAACAATTCCTTGGTCCGGATGAAACATATCAGCTAACTGAATTCCGAACTCCTCACAATTTTCTTTCAATGTTTCCATTTGTTTTTTCGAGATTGGATCGCGGACAATTTCCCGGTTTACAGTCGGAACATTATGATCCATCGTCGCAAAAGTCAGATCCGGTCGCCGCACTTTTCGATTATTCATCCGCAACCCTTCAAAGGCTTGCGGTGATGTAACTTCATGAACAAGATGCAGATCAATATATAATAAATCTGGTTTTCCTGCCTCTCTGTGAACAACATGATTTTCCCATATTTTTTCAATAATTGTTTTCGGCTGTCCCATGTTTAAACCTCCTGTAAAATCAAATCATTATCAAGGAAAAAGTCAACATATTTTCATAGTCATACATTACTCAACTTGTTCCCAATGATTACTGATTGTAATTTTTTTGCAATGACTTCCGTTATTTCGTTTGTACGGAGTTTCGTTCCATTTTCCATTTGTAAATCAGCGGTATGATAACCGTCTAATAATGTTTCATTAACTGCTGCTTCAATCGCACTAGCTTCTTCTTCCATATCAAAAGAAAACCGGAGCATTAAAGCCGCTGATAAAATCATCCCAATTGGATTCGCCAATCCTTTGCCTGCGATATCGGGTGCCGATCCATGAATCGGCTCATATAAACCGAACTGATCTGACCGGATACTGGCAGAAGGGAGCATACCTAATGATCCGGTCAAAACCGATGCCTCATCACTTAAAATATCACCAAACATATTTTCTGTTACAACAACATCGAACTGGCTTGGATTGGTTATTAATTTCATACTGGCGGCGTCTACCAAAAGATGTTCTACTTCTACATCTGGATATAGACCGCTTTTTTCATCGACAATTTCCCTCCAAACTCTGCTCGATTCCAGTACATTCGCTTTATCAACAGAGGTAAGCTTCTTCTTCCGCATCCGGGAAAATTGGAATGCCTTATCTACAATTCTTTCTATCTCATACCGTTCATAATATAACGTATCGACAACAACATTTCCGTTTTCGCGGCGTTCACTCGGTTTACCAAAATAAATTCCGCTCGTTAATTCACGGACAATTAATATATCACTGTCCCTAATAATATGTTCTTTTAACGGAGATGCATGGAGCAATGAAGCAAAAGCTTTAATCGGACGGAGATTGGCAAATAGACCAAGTTCCTTTCTAATTTTTAACAGGCCCTTTTCTGGACGAACGTCAGCGGGCACGTTATCCCATTTTGGCCCGCCAACTGCCCCTAGCAAAACCGCTTCGGCATTTTTACAAGCATTAACAGTTTCATCAGTCAAAGGAACTCCGAACCGATCTATTGCTTCACCACCAATGGCATGTACTTCATATACAAAACGATGATTAAATTTTTCCTCTACTATTTGAAGAACTTTTACTGCCGCCTCTAAAATTTCCTTTCCAATACCATCACCAGGAAGGAGAATAATACGTTTTTCCATAGTTTTCACCTGACTTTTCTATGCAAAATGGGTTAAATTTTATCGATTCTATTATTTAATCGCAGTCGGCTCTTTGATAACAGAGCTCTGTTTAACTAAATACTTGTTTACGGCATTGATATAGGCATGTGCCGATGCTTCCAATACGTCAGAATCCATACCACGTCCATTCATAATTTCATTGTTCACCTTTAGTTGAACATAAGCTTCTGCAAGAGCATCTTTTCCCCCGCCAATAGAGCTGATTTGATAGTCTAAAAGATTTGTTTCTTCTGTAATCAAAGCAGCTATTGTTTTATATAAAGCTTCCACACTGCCATTTCCTGTACATGCCGTTTGCACGATTTTATCTTCTGGTGTTTTAACGGATACGGTTGCTGTCGGAATATTGGCAGAACCATATTGGACCTGGATCATTTCTAATTGATATTTTAGTACTGTATTCGCATTGGTTTGGATTTCCATCAAAATCGTGAACAAATCTTCATCGGTCACTTCTTTTTTATGATCGGTTAATTGTTTGAATTGTATGAACGCTTGATTTAATTTTTCCTCAGAAAGTGTAAAGCCGAGCTCTACAACTTTTTCTTTAAATGCATGTCTGCCTGAGTGTTTTCCAAGGACAAGATTATTGGAATGAACGCCAACCAATTCCGGAGTAATAATTTCATAGGTTTGGGCATTTTTCAGCACGCCATCTTGATGAATACCTGACTCGTGAGCATAGGCGTTTCGGCCAATAACCGCTTTATTCGGTTGTACGACCATCCCAGTTAGTTTTGCGACGAGATCACTGGTCCGCTTCAATTCATCGAACTTCAAGTTCGTTTCATACGGATAAAAGTCAGAACGAATCTTAAGGGCAATAGCAACTTCTTCCAATGCTGCATTTCCTGCCCGTTCACCAATCCCGTTAATGGTCCCTTCTACTTGGGTTACCCCGTTTTCGATCGCAGCCAAGGAATTTGCTACAGCCATGCCTAAATCATCATGACAATGACAAGAAAGCGCCACCTGATCAATATTCGGCACATGTTCCCGAATATACCGGAACATTTTGCCATATTCTTCAGGCGTTGTGTAACCGACCGTATCCGGTAGGTTTATAACATTGGCTCCTGCCTCAATGACTTTTTCAATGATTCTTGCTAAAAAGTCCAAATCGGAGCGTGACGCATCTTCTGCTGACCATTCAATAAACGGAAATTTTTTCTTTGCATATTTCACCATGTTCACTGAAGTTTCAATGACTTGTTCCGGGGTCATTTTTAATTTATATTTCATATGAATAGGTGATGTGGCTAAAAACAGATGCAAACAAGGCTCCTCAGCAACTCGCAATGCTTCCCAAGCTGCGTCAATATCAGATTGAACTGTTCTAGAAAGACCAATCACCGAGGAGTCTTTGATTGTTTGCGCAATCGCCTTTACAGCCTCGAAATCCCCTTGAGATGAGGCCGGAAACCCCGCTTCAATTCGATCGACACGAAGCCTTTCAAGTTGTCTAGCAATCTCCAATTTTTCCAGTTGATTCAAGTTTACACCCGGTGATTGCTCTCCATCTCTCAAAGTCGTGTCGAAAATTTTTATCATCGTCATACCTTTCCATCTCCTTCATTAAAATTTTTGTTTGATTTTTTCATAACACATAAGAGTACGGTCGTAATCTGATTGAAAATTCAGGTCACTAAGAGTGCAAAATATCCCGCTAAATACCATAATTAAATGCATCTTTGTGGTTAACCATACTACTATTATGGTCATGAACTTATTTAGAATAGTTTTCAGTGCCCCTTGATATTTTCCTTCTTGTCAATCATCTAAAAACCGATGATTTTTGATAAAAAAAAGCTCTCTTCTCCCACACAAATCTAAGTCGTGTTGGGGAGAAAAGAGCCTTTCCTCGGTACCACCCAAGTTCATAGCATCCTCACAGATACTACCTCATGAGGCATTAAGCCTCCTTTTGGTAACAGGTGCTAGAGATACACCCGGCGAAACTTAATGAGATGAATCATCCGTTCAGTTCCGCACTCAGGGATGAGACTGGAACAATATGTATTTCCAGGCTTCCACCGCCCCCGGATCTCTATGAATACATGCCCATTGTTCCATAATCCCTTCATTGCTTTCGTCTATTTTTTAAAATTTCGTCATCAATTAATATTGTCATTTATCATAAAACATTTCATTTAAAAGAGCAAGAGTTTTTTATAAAAAATTTTTTATAAATCTTTTTATCTAAATAATTAAAACAAATGTCATTTATTACAATCATCCTATCCGTTCTTGCAAGTCAGTGAAAATTCATTACCCTTTTAGACTACTTCGACAGATCCATTCCTGTTCCAATTGTTTCCGAGTTAGCTGCTTTCCTGCTCCAAAACGTTGCCAAAAGCGGACCTGAGATATTATGCCAAACACTGAAAATAACACTTGGTACTGCCGCCAGCGGTGAAAAATAAGTCATTGCCAATGTAGTTGCCAGTCCGGAGTTTTGCATACCTACTTCGATCGAAATCGTTTTTTGGCTCGGATAATCCAGCTTGAAAAGTTTCGCTGACCAAAAACCAAGCAATAAACCAAGACAATTGTGTAAAACAACAACAATGAAAATAAGCAATCCATTTGATAATAGATTATCTTTATTTACCGCCACAACTGCAGAGGCGACCCCAACAATTCCGATAACCGAAATTAATGGTAATACAGCCGTACTCTTTTCCACTTGTTTGCGAAATAGATAATGAACGAAAACACCTAAGACTATCGGTAACAACACAACTTGTACAACAGAAACAAACATACTCCAGAACGAAACTTCCATCCATTGCTTTGCCAATAACCATGTCAATAACGGAGTCATTATTGGAGCCATCAATGTGGATACTGCTGTCGCACAAACAGATAGCGCCGCATTTCCTTTAGCCAAATAAGTCATAACATTCGATGCAGTCCCTCCTGGTGCACAACCGACAAGAATAACACCCGCAGCTAATTCCGGTGGTAACTGGAATAAGATGGCTAGCGCAAAGGCCACTAATGGCATAATTGTGTATTGACTAATTGCAGCGATAATGACACTCTTCGGTGATTGGAAAACAGCCTTAAAATCATCAACAGATAATGTTAATCCCATTCCAAACATAATGATGCCCAGCAATAATGAAATATGCGGGGCTATCCAAGAAAAGCCTTCCGGAATAAAGTAACTTAATAGTGCAAATAAAATAATCCACACAGCAAACGTATTGCCGGCAAAATTACTGATTTTCGCTAATTGATTCAACCTAATCACCCGCTTTTATAGTTTAATTAATGATTATAGTATAAATTTTTATTTTTTCAAGACTGTTATCAAAAGGTGATTTTTAGAAAAATTTTTAAAAACACTTGACTTATACGTGAAATTCAAATAAACTATCTTTTAAAATAACGATGAAATTTATTGATAATTTATACAATTGTTTTATAAATTTTAAAGCGATGACGGGAACGGGGAAACAAAATCAATGTATTTGCAGCGAATCGGGGAGGGTGAAAGCCCGGTTATACAATTTGTTTCCTGATCATCCCGGAGTGCCGGACTGAACAGGGTTAACTTAGTAGGTTTGGACAGGTACGAATTGTCAGTACCTGTTATCAAAAGAAGCTCCATGCTTCATAAGGTAGTATCTGCGAGGATGCTATGAAGTTGGGTGGTACCAAGAAAAGCAACCCTTTTCTTCCCAAACACATAATTGTTCTGGGTAGAAAGGGGTTTTTATGTTGCTCATTCTATCTAATTTTAATTAGCGACTCATTTGAAATATTTATTTTACTCATCTTTTACAAATTTATAAAATATTAACAAATATCCTATTGACCCTTTTCAAAAAATATTTTATTATAAACGGCAATACAATATTTTTTAACGCAGTGCAGCATAAACTTAATAAAGTGTTCTATATCATTTAAGATATTCTTAACACGATGACGGGAACGTGGAACAAAGATCATGTATTTGCAGCGAGTCGGGGATGGTGAAAGCCCGGTCATACATTTTGTTCCTGAATCATCCCGGAGTGCCGGTTTGAACAGAATCTCCAAGTAGGATCGGCCGGGTGCTTCGTTGCACCTGTTATCAAAAGGAGCTCTATGCTTCATGAGGTAGTATTCGCGAGGGTACTATGAACTTGGGTGGTACAGAGGAAAGAGATCTCTTTTCTCCCCAAAAATTCTGCTTGATGTAGGTTTAGGGGGGTAAAGAGCTTTTTTTATACTTTCTAAATTTCTTACCAAAATACTCAATTAATTTAAAGGGGAGGTTTCTTTCGTGAGTCTTAAGGTAAAGAATGAAGAGGATATGCAGGTTGACCAAATAACTGGTGCTGATCTTTTAGTCGATACGCTTATCAATGAAAAAGTGGATACGATTTTTGGTTATCCTGGTGGAGCGGTATTACCTATTTACGATGCCTTTTATCGTAAAAAAGCACCTTTTAAGCACATTTTAACGAGACATGAGCAAGGAGCCATTCATGCTGCGGAAGGATATGCCAGGGTTACAGGAAAACCAGGAGTTGTGTTTGCCACATCCGGCCCAGGTGCGACCAACTTAGTAACAGGAATAACCGATGCCATGATCGACTCAATTCCGCTAGTTATTTTCACAGGTCAAGTTGCAAAAGATGTAATTGGTACTGATGCATTTCAAGAAGCAGATGTTATTGGAATTACAACACCGATTACAAAATATAATTATCAAGTAAACGATTTGAATGATTTACCGTCAATCGTTAGGGAAGCTTTTCATATTGCAACAACGGGAAGACCCGGTCCGGTTGTTATCGATATTCCTAAAAATATCGCAACGGGGTATGTTAATGGCAACTATACGTATGTATCTGAAATCAATCTGCCCGGTTATCAACCAAATTTTATGCCGAATCCACTGCAAATCACAAAATTAGTTGAAGCGCTAAAAACAGCCAAAAGACCGCTTGTATTGGCAGGTGCGGGAGTATTGTTTGCCAATGCGACAGAAGAGCTGAAACAATTTACTGAAAAATACCAATTGCCTATCACTAATACACTACTTGGATTGGGAAGCTTTCCCGGTAATCATGAACTGTTCCTTGGCATGGCCGGTATGCATGGAACTTTTGCTGCAAACATGGCCATATCTGAATGTGATTTATTAATTAATTTTGGTGCACGTTTTGATGATCGGCTCACCGGGAATGTGAAACATTTTGCACCTCATGCCAAAGTTGCACATATTGACATTGATCCGGCCGAAATAAGCAAAAATATCGAAACCCATATCCCGATCGTTTGTGATGCCAAAGAAGCACTAAAAGCACTGCTAAAATGTGAACTGGAGGTTTCATCACATAATGAATGGAATCAGAAATTAGCTACCTATAAAACTGAAAAACCGTTATGGTATGAAAAACCAAAAGAATTTGTGTCACCTCAATGGTTTATTGAACAAATATACAGAATTACAAATGGCGAGGCAATTGTGACAACAGATGTCGGTCAACACCAAATGTGGGCAGCGCAATACTTTCATTTTAATAAACCAAATTGTTGGGTAACTTCAGGTGGTCTCGGTACAATGGGATTCGGTCTTCCGGCTGCGATTGGCGCACAAATTGCAAGACCAGACGAACTCGTTATTTCAATCGTCGGTGATGCCGGTTTCCAAATGACCTGTCAAGAGCTTGCTGTTATAAGGGAAAGAAACCTTCCAATTAAAGTAATTATCGTTAACAACGCAGCGCTCGGTATGGTTAGGCAGTGGCAAGAAATATTTTATGAAGAAAGATATTCAGAATCTATACTTACATTTAACCCAGACTTTATTAAACTTGCTGAAAGTTATGATATCAAGGGAGTAGTTATTGATAATCACGAAAATGCCGTTCAGCTATTGGAAGAAGCCCTTCATTCTAACGGTCCGGTTCTCATTGACTGTAGAGTCCCTCGAAATGAGTGTGTATATCCGATGGTTGCACCGGGTGCCGGCCTACATCAAATGGTGGGGGTGAAAAAATGAAGCGGATTATTACAGCAACCGTTCAAAATCAAAGTGGTGTTCTTAATCGAATTACCGGAATGTTAACAAAACGCCAATTTAATATTGAAAGTATTACAGTAGGCGGATCAGAAAAAGAGGGTATTTCAAAAATGACCTTTGTTATCGATGTAGCCGATCCGCTTAAGTTTGAACAGTTAACAAAACAATTAAATAAACAAATCGATGTTATTAAAGTGACCGACATCACCGATAAGGCTCATGTTGTTCGTGAATTGGCTTTAATTCGCGTCGCAGGCTCTCGTCAACAACATGCAGAGATTCAAAGTGTCATTGCACCTTTCCGAGCCTCAATTATAGATGTGAGTAAAGACAGTTTGATTATTCAAGTAACAGGGAAACCAGATAAAATTGATGCATTAATTGAATTGTTGAAATCCTACGGAATCAAAGAATTAACTAGAACTGGAATCACTGCATTTTTACGGGGAAATCAACAACAAGTAACCGAAATGAATTCACTTACTATTTAAAGGAAAACTTATAAGTATTTATAGGAATTGATTGAATGTACTTCCCATTCAAGGGAGTATTCAAAATTTATAAAATATTCACTAATATCGGAGGGAATAATTATGGTAAAAGTTTTACTGGATGAAGATATTCAAAAAGATGTACTAAGAGGGAAAAAAATTGCCGTCATCGGTTATGGCTCTCAAGGCCATGCCCACGCAAAAAACTTACGCGACAGCGGATATGAAGTTGTTGTTGGTTTACGTGAAGGAAAATCTGCCGTACGTGCAAGGGAAGACGGCTTTACGGTACTTCCAGTTGCTGAAGCAGTAAGTGTTTCCGATGTTGTTATGATTTTAATGCCTGATGAAAAACAAGCAAAAGTGTATGAAGAAAGTATTAAACCTAATCTAAAACAAAATGCTGCCATTGCATTTGCCCATGGTTTCAACATTCACTTCGGTCAAATTGTCCCCCCTGGTGATGTTGATGTGTTCATGGTAGCACCAAAAGGCCCGGGCCATCTTGTAAGGAGAACGTATGAGGAAGGTGCCGGTGTTCCAGCACTTTACGCAGTGTACCAAGATGCTACTGGTCAAGCAAAAGATTTAGCATTAAGTTATGCGAAAGGAATCGGAGCTGCTCGTGCCGGTGTGTTGGAAACGACTTTCAAGGAAGAAACCGAAACCGATCTCTTTGGTGAACAGGCCGTCCTTTGTGGAGGTTTAACAAGTTTAATTAAAGCTGGTTACGAAGTATTGGTGGAAGCTGGCTATCAACCAGAAGCTGCCTATTTTGAATGTTTACATGAGATGAAATTAATTGTGGATTTACTATATGAAGGTGGCCTATCCAATATGCGGTATTCCATTTCAGACACCGCACAATGGGGCGACTTTGTATCAGGTCCACGTGTAGTTACTGCCGAAACAAAAGAACGGATGAAAGAAATTTTAGCCGATATCCAATCCGGGGCTTTTGCAAAGAGTTGGATTTTGGAAAACCAAGTCAATCGTCCACAATTCAACGCAATTAACGCACAAGAATTAAACCACCCAATTGAAAAAGTTGGTCAAGAACTACGTGCATTAATGCCGTTTATTAAACAGTCTGTAAAAGATCAAGAAACAAAAAAAGTGGCTGTGACTAAGTAAAATAATAAGCGAGGTTGTGAGTTAAAAAAAATCAGTCTGTAAAACTTATTATTTATATGCAGATAGGAAACAGATAAATAGATTTTGAAACTGATAGTCTCGCGCAAAACGTCGTTATGTTTTTTAAATAAGGGAGTGTGAGGAAATTGGGGATTGTTTTTTAACTGAGAAGAAGATTTATTCTGCGATGAACGCTTTATCTCCATTCGTTCACCGCACACCAGTTTTTACGTCAGAAACAACCAATCGGATTGTTGGGAAAAAAGTGTATTTTAAAATGGAAAACCAACAAAAAACAGGTGCATTTAAGATCCGGGGTGCCACCTACAAAATTATGCAATTGAAACCGGAAGAATTAAAAAAAGGTGTGATCACTGCTTCTGCCGGTAATCATGCTCAAGGAGTAGCCTATGCAGCTAATAAGGCCGGAGCAACGGCAACCATTTTTATGCCTGTCCACACCCCACATGCAAAAATCGATGCTACAAGAAACTATGGGGCAAAAGTTGTTTTAACAGGTGAAAGTTTTCAAGAAGCATACGAGGCTTCACTTGAGATGCAAAAGGAAACCGGTGCTGCCTATATTCATCCTTTTGATGACTATGATGTCATGGCCGGTCAAGGAACAATTGCACTCGAATTATTAAGACAAGAGGATCGAATTGATACCATCTTCGTTCCTATTGGTGGCGGTGGGTTGATTAGTGGAATCGCAGTTGCAGTAAAAACAATCAATCCCCATATTAAGGTGATTGGGGTTCAAGCAGATGGAGCTGCTCCCGTCTTTGACAGTTTCCAAAAGAAAAAACCTACAAATTGGGACCGCGTCTCAACGATTGCAGAAGGGATCGCCGTAAAACAACCGGGAAAAAAAACATTGCCAATTATTATGAAATATGTAGATGATGTGGTGACCGTAACGGATGATCAAATTGCCGCCAGCATCCTTTATATGTTGGAACGGGGGAAAACGTTAATTGAAGGAGCAGGTGCCGCATCCATTGCCGCTTTATTTAGTTATCACCATCATTTTAAATCGAAACATTGTGGACTGATTGTTAGTGGTGGAAATATCGATCTTGATGAAATGTCGCATATTCAAAAGCTTGCTGCCATGAATCATGTCGGTAGTGAAAGTATCGCAATAAATTCATAAAAGGGAGTATCTTGATTAAACATATTCGATTTCAAGTTGTTTCTTTTTATTCTGTTTTTAATCAAAATTAACTTCTATTAAATTGAAAACTCGTCAGAATATTGGCGAGTTTTTTTACAATGTGATTGCCTTAATAAGTGAACTATCTAGGGCGTTTAAATGGTGGAAATTGTGCACTTATGTGTTAGGAAAGTAGAAATTGAAAAAATTTATACTTTCCTATTGCTAAAAAATGACATATGATTTACCCATATGTCATTTTTTATTAATTTAGTTCGTCAACGCTTGAATCGGTGCGGGAATTCTTCCACCACGCCGAATAAATACTTCCGAACCGTACCCGTTTACCTTCATAACTGGGGCTCGACCAAGTAAACCGCCAAACTCAATCATGTCCCCCTCCCTTTTATCAGGAACTGGAATAATTCGGACTGCAGTTGTTTTTTTATTAATCATTCCAATGGCTGCTTCGTCGGCAATAATTGCGGATATTGTTGTAGCCGGAACATCTCCGGGAACAGCAATCATATCAAGTCCCACGGAACAAACACAAGTCATCGCTTCCAATTTGGAAAGACTAAGCGCATTGTCGACGACTCCGCGTATCATTCCGTTATCTTCACTGACCGGGATAAACGCCCCACTCAAGCCGCCGACATAAGAGCTCGCCATTATTCCGCCTTTTTTCACGGCATCGTTCATTAGCGCTAAAGCAGCAATTGTTCCATGAGTACCAACCCGTTCGAGCCCCATTTCTTCCAAAATTTCGGCTACACTGTCATTCATCGCATTTGTTGGTGCAAGTGATAGATCCGTAATTCCAAACGAAACACCGAGACGCTTTGCAACAACACGACCAATAAACTCACCGGCTCGAGTGATTTTAAAAGCCGTCTTTTTTATGACTTCAGATACTTCACCTAAATCGGCTTCCGGGTGGCGCTTTAATGCATTCAGTACGACTCCCGGTCCACTAACTCCGACGTTTAAAACCACCTCCCCTTCTCCGGTTCCATGAAATGCACCTGCCATAAATGGATTGTCTTCAACCGGATTACAAAACACAACCAATTTTGCACACGCAAGTCCATTTTGACCCTTTGTCCTCTCTGCTGCTTCTTTAATGACCTCACCCATTTTTCGAACAGCATCTATATTGATACCAGATTTAGTTGTACCAATAGAAACGGAGGAACAAACTCGTTCGGTGACACTTAAACTTTCCGGGATCGCCTCAATTAAAATGCGATCTGCTTTTGTCATTCCTTTATGGACAAGTGCGGAAAAACCACCGATAAAATCGATACCTAATGTTTTCGCAGCTCTATCAAGTGTTTTTGCAATTTCAACTGCTTGTTCTTTTGTTGCATCACCTAGTATTTCTGCAATTGGTGTAATCGAGATTCGTTTATTAACGATAGGGATGCCATACTCTTTTTCCACCTCTTCGGCAACCATTTTCAAGTCGCGAGCATAATATGTAATTTTTTCATAGATTCGTTGATTCATTTTAGAAAAATCGGAATCTGCACAGTTTTTCAGGCTAATTCCCATTGTTACTGTCCGAATATCAAGATTTTCCATTTGAACCATGCGGATGGTCTCCATCATTTCATTATATGTAATACTCATCTTTGTGTACTCCTTTACAACAATCAGTTAAATGCGATGCATAGCTTGGAAAATATCTTCCAGTTGGATATTGATTTTTAGATTTAGTTTTTCTCCAAGTTCATCCATCTCTTTTTGCAAGTTCTCTAAATTAGCTCCCGTCATATCGACAATCATCATCATTGTAAAAAAACCTTGAAGGATGGTCTGGCTAATATCTAGAATGTTAATTTTATGATTGGAAAGGATCGTCGTAACATTGGCAATAATTCCGATCTGATCTTTTCCAATAACACTGACTACTGCACGTTTTTTTTCCAATTTTGTCACCCCATGTTTAAAAAAATAAGATTGGATAATTCCAATCTCAAGACAGAATAACTTCGACAGATTGTTCCTCTTCTGTCCTTTTGCCTGAGATTGTGAATCCGTCGGCGCCGGGATACCCGGACTCTCCAGAAGTTGCTCCTTTTGTAGTGTTACCCACAAAATTCATCGCATTCGTTTTCACATGAATATAGTCATATTATCAATGAAACGGGGGATGGTCAATAGCTAATCACCACGAAATTTTGTCAATTTAGATGGGATTGTTCTGCTTAATATCCGATGTGCTAGCAGACTATCAAATTTTTGAATTTGGTAGTTGAATTTTTTGTATAAACTGAGGGAATATGGTGGATGTGACAAACTACTATTCAATGCTAAATGTCCTATAAATATCAAAAATACCTAGACTAGCGTATTCCAAACTCTTTCTGATTAGCACTCAAAAGGGTTTACGGAAGAATTTGAGTCAAATATAGTGTTATCTAATTAATCAAGACACAGTGTGTTGTGGTTTGTGCGATAGTTTATTTGAAAAAGGGACATTTTGGGTGGTTGCCTTTTCTATCTTCCCCTTCAAAATATGAAGTTTTGTAAATTTCTTGGCAGATCCGAATTACGACAAATTTCTTTTAATATCCCTGCATAAATTTAACCCTTTCAGCCTTTAGTTTGAAACTAGTTATTTCTAAAAATTGATACGAATATCCTTGCAAAATATTTTTATTGGTTATATAATAATTTTTGTCAGCGTTATAAAAAGAGTACGGGGCATTAGCACAGCTGGGAGTGCGCTACGCTGGCAGCGTAGAGGTCACCGGTTCGAGCCCGGTATGCTCCATCAAACAACCCTAGAGCCATCAAGGTTTTAGGGTTTTTATTTTTAAATTAACTTTTGTAGAAATAACGAATTGTTGACGAATTGTTGACGAAATTAAATTTCGTCAAATGTAAACACTTCAATTGCATTTTAGCTCCTTAGTGGTGGTCTTCTTATAAAAAAATGGCACTCTTAATGGAAAAATGCCCTTTTTTTAAGGGCATTAATACTACATCAAAAATCAACTTTAATATTTATTTTAAGGTGCTTCATTAATTTTAGGTTTAACAGCTTTATTTTCCGTTTTATCAGAGGAAGATTCATTTAATACATTAGTTAATATTTTTAGTGATATTTTTAAAATTCGATAGGACGAGAAAATAACAAAAGAGAACAAAGATATGTAGATAACTACTAATAAATTTGAGAAATTTCCCTTATAATCAAGAAAAATAAATAAAATTATCGAAAAAACCACTAAGAATAATCCACCTATTACAGTTTCAGCAATATAAGAAGTTAACAATCCATTTCCGCCTGCCTCATTTATATTTTTCATTACCTCTGAATTTGTTAAGGAAATAAAGATCGATACCATAGTACTTAAAAATGCAATAATAATTGCTGAAAATGTAACAGTTGCAGATAATATTTCTTTAAAATTCTCAATGTCATTAATTTCCAATCGAAATATATAAATGATAAAACCTAAAAAGATACTGATTATATATGGGTAGGTTCTTTCGATGATTCTCACTAATAAACACCTCCATTTTATACATAAGTGTAATTAATTTCCTCAACTCTCTTTCTATATAATGTATGCATTCGACTTATCACAGTTTCATGAAGAATATTTCTGGCTTGTGTATCAAAATCAGATTCCTTAAATTGATAGTAATCTACCAATCTATGTTGAATTAAATCAACCGGTTCGACACTTGAATTTTCATCAGCTTTTCTTCTAACTTCTAATTTTTGCACGTTGGGATCATTAACCATTTCTTCTATTTCCTCATATATTGGAATTCTGCTTGATTTCTTAGAACCCTTTGGCTCAATACTAATTTTAAATCGTATGTTTACAGACTCCTTTATATCATCTGCTTTATCTAAAATTTGACCTAGTGACTTTTTAGTTGTAGTTCTTGCGTTTTTTATATCTGAAATCGATATTTCTGCACTTCTAATTAGATGGTCTTTTCTTAATAATTCAACTGCTCTTGGGTGAATCAGTGGCCTAAAAATCACGTTAAAACCTGGTTCATTTATCACAGAAGTAAAATAATTTGATACGGCCGTTGGAGAAAGGCTAAACCTATTCCTCCTCATCATAATAATGTAGTTTGACGGATCATATAATGCTGATATCTCTTCTCCTAATCCCTCATCATCCTCGAAATCCTCAAAATAACTATATGTACCATCATCCTTAGTGATTATTGGGAAATCACTTTTACGAATTCGAACAAAATGAAGATTCCACTTATCATTTATACATTCAAGATTTTGCAATCTTGCTTGATCATCTCCCATCCAATATACCCTTTCAGTTACTTGAATTCCTTGCAATTGCCTAAAAAGATCAGATAAATCACATGGTATCTCCTCAACTACTTCCTTTTCTTTATTGTATCTGGTAGCATAAACTTTAAAATAATCAAATCTTACATTTTTACTTAATGCCATTACATTCATCCCCTCATTGTTATTAAGATAGTTCACTAGACATATTCTACAAATAGGGGACTAATTTCCTTCTTTTTTACAAACCTGTCACAATTTTGCAACACCCTCCCTAACCAATCAGCTAGGGAGTTGTTTTTTTAATCCACATCTTTTTTATAAACCCACGAAACTATATCTTTAAGCAGCACCATATCGCTTTTTACTTGTTGGATAGTGTAAGTGTTACCTTTAACCCAGCTAGGGATAGACTGACCTGTCGCATACTTAGATGCTGATTTTTTAATTTTAACCTTTTGGCCAACTTTAAAATCCTTAGGTTTGGATCCAGTCACTTTTAAAACTTGGCCAGGATAGATCGTATCACTAGTTAATCCGTTTAGAGATTTTAACTCGTTGACCGTCATTCCGTATTTTTGACTGATCCCCCATAGCGTATCGCCGGATTTGACTTTATACGTGCCACCTGCTTGTGGTTCTGGTGCAGGTTTTGATTGCGTTTTTTGCTTTAGCCCAAAGGCTTTTTCAAGTCCATTGACATGACCTTGGGCTATCCGGTCAATCCATGAGCTCTGTTTTAATTTTGCTGCATCCTTGGCATTATCGATAAAAAGATTTTCTGTCAATATAGCAGGCATACTTGATTCTCTTACCATGTGGAGATTCGCTTCTTTCTCACCACGGTTAACGACTTCATTCCCTAATGCCTGGATCACTTGGCCGTGAATAATGCTTCGTAACCGATTGGTTTCTTGTTTTCCGCTGTATGCTTTGTTATACGTGTACGATTCAAACCCTGTTCCGCCGCCTGCGTTAATGTGGACGCTAATTAGGTAGTTAGCACCCCAAGCATTCGCCATGTCTGTACGTTGTTTTAATGCTAGTGTTTTGTCAGTATCACGACTTAACTTGACCTCTACACCTTTGTAATTGGCTAATTTAGCTTTAATTTTTTTGGAGATTGCTAACGTTAAGTTCTTTTCTTTTAAACCATTTCCAACAGCCCCAGAGTCCGAACCACCGTGTCCTGGATCAATGAATATTTTAACCATTATTTTTCATCCTCCTTTTTAAGATTTCTTACCATTTCAAAGGAACCGGTACTTGCCAAACCACTTGCTAGACCACCGAGTAAAATCTGTGGGGTTAATGACCATGCATTTAACCAAACATTGAGTAAAACCCCTAACACAGCCATGATTAATGGTATATACTTGTTTGGCACAAAATCTAAGCTGTTTTTAATGATGTAGCCAAAACATAGACAAATGGCAGCAACTAAAACTACTACGTAATCTACTAAAATTTCCATCAATGTTTCTCTCCTTTTTAATTTGTTTATATAAAAACGATTACCGTGGCGGCAATCGCTCTTCAATGTCATCAAGTTTTGTGATGACAATGTCGTACTTCGTGCTAAAGTTTTTCAAAATCTCGTTTTGATCATCAATGACTTGATTTAACTTCTTCTCACGTTCCTGTGCCTCCTTTCTACTCGAGTAAAAAAGCCAAACAAAAAGGACCGCGAACGGCCCTTGTGTCACAAAATATTGAATTAAATTTGCGTCCATAATCACACCGTCCATTAAATCAATTTAAGTAAAACAAAAAAGAGCAACCACAAAAGGATGCTCAGGAAAAATCCGTTTTTTAGTCCTTTGAAAAAGTCCATAAAATCACTCCGAAATTAAAGCACCCCGAAGGATGCTTTAATTAATTATTTTTCTTTTAAAATTATTGTTACTGAATACCCAGATGGAGTATCTTCAAAAATTTTTTCGTCAATTCTGTAATATCTTCCTTCCGAACCAACCATAGAGCTGTTTACTAATGCATTTAATTCTAACTGGCTTAATTCTAATCGCTTGGTATCTAACTCATGATCATCAGGATAAATCAAATCTACTTTTATTTTGTCCATGTGTAAAAACCTCCCTTTCTACCTACTAAATTCGACAAAAAAGGAGGAAATCCTTTTTCTTGTATATAAAATAAGTGTCCATTTTATGTGGACACTTCTTACTATTTTTCACTAGATTACGTCAGTAATATTAAGCCCGTCAGGGATGTACGTGCCTCTAAATGCTTGCAATACAATTTCCATGTCATCTCCTGAATATACAGAATAGGTGTCCTTGCCACCACCATTACAATTTACTAACACTAGTTTACCTTTGGTTGTGGCACCGTCATTATCTGCTCTAAATGCAGATCTTTGAATCTGGTTATTGGCTAACCCGTCTTGCGCGGTACAATCATAGTATACAGATAAACAACCATTCGCGTCATTAACAACAGGACCTGTGCTTTCGAAGTACAAGCCATAAACTCTTAAAACACAAATACCGTCGTGTGCTGTGGAGCAATTAGCTGTCCTAGTAGTAGAAAATTTACCGTGTCGATAACTTGTACAGTTATATTCGACGACTAAACACTTTCTTCTATCTTCCGAAGAAACACTGCTGTAGTGATAATTAAACCCATCCTCTCCACCATACGCCGCAATACAACTAAACAAAAATATATTCTTTACATTTTTGAAAGATATCGCATTTATTTCATTGTTTCTATTAATTCTTAAATCTCCGCCTGCAAAAACAGAATTATTCGCAATAAAAGTTCCTGACACCCCACCCGTAGTACTAGCTGTAATAACCATTGAATCTGTGCTTCTACCATGTAAAATAATACAATTTTCAACATATAGTTCGGCATTATTTATTAATGTTGGTTCGAAATGTGCGCTTGATACATTAATGGCATAGTTTGCGTCATTTGGAGGCTGTTCGTCCCATGTGTGAATATAAACATAATCGTTATCAAAGTACCAAGTACCTTTTTCGCTATGGCATTCCGCAAGCGAAATTTTGTTTTCTAAAGGTATTGGTACGCCGTATTCATCTTTATGGCGCAAATCAAATACCGAGTAAACCCCAACGTAAGCTGTTTTCCATGTGCCAGTTTCATCCTGTTCCCAATTTAGCCCGGGATAATGACTAGTGATATACACTTTTTCATCAGGGTTAGCAGGCATATAGCAATAGTTTTCCCGTTTATAGTGCGGTTTCTAACACCTCTTATTACGTGCGGACTAAGACACTTTATTACAAATTTATTACCTGGTCGTGCCATTGCTTCATCCACTGCATAATACATATCTAGGTATGGTTTTTCTCTCGAACCGTCACCTGTGGAATTACTACCGTTATTTGAAATAAAAATTTCTTCCCCGTCTCTATACTTCTCAAAGTTAAAATCATGATGAATCTTACCATCGTTTTTTCTGATAATATTAAAAGGCAAAGGAGCAAATCCATCTGTCGTTTTTAACATGAAACCTAATGAACGTTTTAAATCTTCTAAGGTTGCTTTTTCTGCCAGTTGTGTTGTAACCGACTCATATTCTTGGTCTATTTCTTCCGTTTACGCTATTAATTAAAATTTAGTTCCAGGGTAGTCTTCCGTTATTGTTCCAGTCTCCACCTCTCTCCAATGTTCAAACGCTCTCACATCATCAGTAGGTGTAAACTTAATTAATATCCTTTGTCCTCTCATTTGTAGTGTTCCTGATGTCGTTTTCCAATAAAATTTAATTTTTACAGGATTCGCAAACTGATTAGTAGGAACAATTACCTTACCTGCATACATCAAATTTGCTTCGGTTCTTCTACCGCCGTCAACCATTACTTCAGTGTTGTATTGTTGGGTTGGCAAGTCAAGATGATTCGCACCACCTGTTCCACCACTAGTACTATAACGTTCATTACGATTTTGTTCGATTGAACAAGAAAAATAATTAATCGAATTAGGATCTTCATTAATGTGATTAAATATTGCATGAATTTCTATTAAGCCATGTACAGCAGGATAAAAAGTATACGTGTATTCACTTATTTCTTCCCAAGATGTTGACGTAGTGGACTTTGGAGGATGGACTCCGCCTGTTAATTTACCTGTCATTAATATTACTTTTGGTTCGCTTACTTTTTCGTATTTAATATTATTGCATAATGTAGCTTGTACAATCATATTCCCAAAAAATTCTACCATTCTTGTAATATCAGGTATAGATTCAACAGGATCAAACGCACCTCTTACCCATTCGGTCGAAGCAGTGATCATTCCAAAATTTTCGGCTGCATAGTTAAAATCAGTTGCTTCGGGTATAACGTCTATCATAGTATCGGGTTTTACTGGTGCTAAAGCATGCATTATTTGAGCATAAAGATTCCCCATCGAATTATTGTGTATAGGTATTGCTGTATACATTTGATGCGAATCTTGTTTGGTGTCTGTATTGTGAAAATCCATGTACAAATGAGCATCAGGATAACTTTCAAAAACTGTTTTCAACGCAATTGTTTCCGGTTCAGAGAAAGGTGCTGGACCACCATGCTCATTACCTGTCCAATTGTAATCAAAGTTTCGGTTAATATCTACACCGTTTGAGTTATATCTATCATGATTATTCAATGCCCACGGGTTTATAATTGGAACTACCACGATTCTTACGTTATTACGCATGTATGCCATTTGTGGGTATTTGTCGTAGTCATAGCAGATGTGATGCATCACTCGCAAAAGTCCTCTAAATCCTAGTAGTTCTGACCCATGTATTAAACTGCTCAAAATGATCGTTTTTTCGTATTTTTCAGGTTCAAAAACATATTTATAAATATCAAATTGACCTGAGGCATCTTTACTTAAAAATGTCTTTGTAATGTACTCAGGATAATCATTCATTAGAGCGTCATATTTTGCATAATAGGCACTAGTAGTTGCTCCGCCACCACCAGGAGCAATTTCACCTGCCGATGGCTGGGTAGGTGCTTTCCATAGATCATGTGGACTGCCACTAAAAATGATAGTTTTTTCCAACTGCGCATCAACTTTATCCATTCGTTTTCCGATTGTTGTATATGATTGTCCGTCGTATCCGGACACTCTTGCGTCAACAACTTCGGCAGCACTCGGATTTTCGAGTGACATATTCGCAATCTGCTCATCGTATTTTTTCGCTAGGCTTGCTTGTTTTGTTTCAGTTGATTGACTCCTAGAGTTTGCTTCATCAGCTATATTTCCAGCTTCTTCAATTCCAGAAGCCAATGATTCCCGGACTTCTCGTCCGTATATTTTTGTGCGGATGTCATCAGCTAATTGTTTTATTTTCGTTGGTATTGCCATTTTTTATGACCTCCTTCAAAAGTTGCTCGCTTAACTCTTTGATTTTCTGTGCTAAATCGCTTATTTTAGCCATTGTTCACACCTTCTAATGCTACTACTCTAGCAACTAAATCATCTAAATCAACCTCATTTACGACTGTAATTTTGTTTAATTTTATTTTGTCGGCTGCTATCATTAGACCATCCGTTGTAGGAGTAACAGGGCCGTAATTAGGTATTTCGTCTATTGCTGTATTCAGATTATCTATTGCTGTTTGCAAGTCAGATACCGCTTGTTCCAGTGCAGGTATATCATTTTCAGCTATTGTTTGTTGGACTTCTTTCACTGCGTTATCAACGGTGGTTAATTCGGTTTTTAAAGTTGCAATGGTCTGCGTTTGCTGATTAACTGTACTTTCTAACTCGACGACCTTTTGAGCTGATTTGTTTGCTTCGTTTTGGTACTCAGACAATGTTTTAAATTTATCGCCAATAGTCAAATCACTACTTTGTGGTTCATTGATGTTTATTGACTTTCCAATAATTCGGAGACGTTCATCTATCCCCATGATTGGATTTTTAACTGGATGAGAGTTACCAACATCCAAATAATCAATGTCTAAACCTATTAAAAATAGGTCCAGTGCTGCTATTTTATATTGATTTAATGATGTTTTCTGATTAGCAAACCAATCTTGTCCTTTACTTAACAGATTGTTTGGATCCGTTACATCATCCCAAGTTACCGCCCCACCTTGTATACCAAACTCCTGTTTTAATGCTTCATTGTCGATATAAGGTACTCCATTGTTTACACTTTCAATTGTCAGTCTAGCTTCAGATGCATCTGTTGCAGTTTCATCTTCGCTTTCTACTCTTGCTCCTAATGGTGTCAATCTAGTTATAATTTCTGTTGGATCCACATCTACACTCATACTTACAAGGTTTTTAGCAATCTTGATTTCGGTTGACTTATCCTCCCCAACTCGGACTAGATAATCTAAAAAACGAACACCGTTTTCCTTTCGGATTTGAAGTTCGCCACCCAACCTGTCTATTAATTTTTCTTTGATAGTATCAAATGTACTTTTATCTGCTGAAGTATATAAATAAACATAATCGTTCGGATCAATTACCGTTACGTTTCCTATTTGGAATTGTTTGTACGTTTCTACTTGGCTATTATGATAACTAAGTAATTCAGTCAGTAATTCTTCAGGTGACCCCCTAAATTCTCGGTGTTTTTGCATGCTGTCGTGCAAATAGCCAAGTTCTCCCTCACATTCGTAAGACTCATCAAAAAGACCGCTTGAATCCATGTTTTTAGATGGACCAAGAACACGACCTTCGAATTCATATTTATTTGTTTTCAGATTCAGGACATTAATCAAGGTCTTTAATGGCTTTATCTTTCCATATGCGGGATTGTTTAGATAAAAAGAAAAACTAAATGAATCAATCTTATTAATCTCTTTTTTTATCGTACCAGCTGGTAGTTTTAAGTCATTTACATATGGACTATGAATAACTGTTTCTATCCCATCATTAATTATTGTGACTTTGTACAAACTAAATCAACTCCTTATAAAAAATAAAGGAGATAGTGCCATCACCATTTATCTTTAAGGTATTTTCTCCACTTTTTAGCATAAAATCTTGGTCCCTCGTTTTGCCAGGAGCAATTGTATAACTTACACCATCTTTTTCTATTGTCATTAATGCAGATGTATTAATTTCTGGTATAACATCAGGGGTTCCCGGATTAATGAGTGTAACTTCTAATGTTCCATTTACTTCAAAACCAACTGTTTGAGCCACATCTATTTCAAAATTAAAGCTATCCCAGATATCATTCCCCTCTGGAAGTTCTGCAATCATAAACGGATATGCTATAAAGTTGACTGTTAGAGCTCCAGTATCCCAGTTTTCCCGAAAAGAAGCTTCGTTCTCGACTTCTGCTAAAAAATAATAGCCAGGGATTGCGTCATCATAAAGTTTCTGCTTTCCATGGCTATTCATTAACCAATTAATTAAAACGGTTTTAAGGATAGTTAATTTATGTTTGGTATTTCCCTTAGGATCCACAAGATTAAAAGTATAAGATAATTTTCGTGACGTATATGTCTGCGAACCGTACATTTCGCTAAAATCATACTCAACGTTGGAAAAAGGTACCTTTATCTTGATTTTTTCTTTTTCTGGAAATCCAATATCTCTTTCTGATATTGTAAATCCCATATCTTTAAAAGAATGTTTTCCAAGATAATTAATTCCGTACCACATTATGCTAACCCTCTTTCAATGCGGCGTATTCTACTTCCACCTTCATCATCCGTGTAGTTACCAATAACCTTTGCAAAAGTCTTTCCATCCACCTGAAGTATAATAGGCCTTGAAGTATTGTCATTTGTTTTTTGAATATTAGAATTTAATAACTCCTGAAACGTTTCTTTCATAATACTTTTAATCATCTTTTCAGGTGCAACAATTTCAGGGTTTCCTATCCCGGCATCACCTACCATTGCAAGGGTAGGACTAGAAACAACTCCACCCTTTGCTAGCTTGGGGATAGTTGGTATATTGATACCAAATGACTTACCACCAATAACTGGTACCCAATCAGGTGCACTGAATTTGAGTTTATTTAAACCGCCTATCATGGTATTGATTCCTCCAATGATTCGGTTGATAAATCCCTTTATAGTTGACCATATACCAGACCAAATACCAGATATTCGGCTTTTCACACCTTCAAAAGCCTTAATAATTCCATTTTTGATATTGTTAAATATATTCGTAGCTGTATTTTTAATATTATTCCAGGTATTTGCAAAAAATGTTTTTATTCCATTCCAAACGTTAGATACAGATGTTTTTAAATTATTAAACGCAGATACAATCGAATCTTTAACATTATTAAATATAGTAAAAGCTGTATTTTTAATGTTGTTCCAAGTATTAGAGAAAAATTGCTTAATAGCATTCCAAATTTCTGACGCTTTCGATTTAATATTTTCCCACGTTTGTACAATCCAATCTTTTACAGCCGTCCAAATTTCAACTGCTTTTGCCTTGACCGTGTCCCAGTTTTTCCAAAGTGCGACGCCAATTGCGATTAATGCGCCTATGACACCAATTGCTATCAAAACTGGTGCTGCAATTGCTCCTATACTTATCCCTAATGCTCCTGCTGCCATTGACAGTGCGGTGATAATTGGCGAGATAGCTAAGAATATTCCCATCAAAATACCAAGTACAGTAACAATAGCGGTGATTGTTGCTACTAGAGTTGGATTGTTTTGGACCCATTCAGCGATCTTTGATATTATGTCAGCGATAAATACTAATACCGGTTCTAAAGCTATTTTTAAATCACTTAATGCTTTTTTAAACTCAACGGTTGGGGATGAATCTACCTTTTTTACAGACTCATTTAATTGATCTTGATTTTCTTTCGCGGTAGTGAGATGGTCATTCATGCCAAGTATGGTATCGGTTATATTCTCGCCTTGGTCTTCCCACATAGTGCCAAATATTTGCACTCCTAGGGCATTTCGAGTCGCTTCATTCTTAACACCTACTAAAGCCTTTGCCACTTCTTGCATGGCTTTATTTCCTTTATCTCCGCCTTCTGCAACTGCTGCTCCCCAATCTTGTAATTGTTTTGTGGATATGTCAGTATTGGCCAATAAGTCTTGAGTTGCCTTAGGCACTTCCGCACCAAACTCAGCTAAACGGATACGTCCTTCTTTTAGGCCATCAAGTAAGTTATCAATGTTCCAAGTTCCGGTATCAACCCCAGCTGCCATTATTGCCTGAATTTCTTCAGCATTATATCCTGCTCGTTTTAATTGGCCTCCATATTCCGAAATTATATCAATTTGTTCGGGCGGGAATCCTATTTCTAAAAGCCTGTTTGTTAAACCAAGGGCTTCCTCGTTAGAAATTCCCATTTCCCTAGACATTTCATTAACTTCTTGAATTAACTCTGTAAAATCCACACCCGAATAAGCCGCTGTAATTGCTCCAGCACCCTTTATAATAGCTGTATTTGCTTCATCGCTTGCATCTTTATTTAATGCCCATTGACGCCTTACACCTTCCAGTGCTGCTTCCGCATCTACACCATAAGCACTTACGGTATTAATAGCTTCCTTTATGGCTTTCTTTGATTCCTCTGGAACTTCAAAGGATATATCAATTTTTGTATTTAGTTCCGATACGTCGAATGACTTTTCGATTACTCCGGCAATTCCTCCACCTGCAGCAGCACCGGCAATCATGTTTCCTAGTTCTGTTCCAACACTTTTTATTTCCTCTTTAGCATTATCCGCTTCTTTAGAAACCTGTTGGAAATCTTTTTTCAAATTTTGCGGCGCATTTGTATCATCAATTGTGGATAGTTCTTTTTTAAAGCTATCTAATTTGCTTTCTGTTTGAATAATTTCTCGTTGAAATGCCCGATATTGATCAGCACCGATTTCGCCAGATTTATATTGTTGTTCTACTTGTTCTTGCGCTTTTTTTAGTGTATTGAGCTTTTCTGTTGTATTTTCAACTTGTTGAGTAAGAATTTGTTGTTTTTGGGCTAACAACTCAATGTTTCCAGGGTTAAATTTTAGAGCAGACTCAACTTCTCTAAGTTCACTAGACAAATCACGACTTCGTTTATTCACATCTTGTAGCGCCTTATCGAGACCTTTTGTTTCTCCGTCAAGTTCGATTGTAATACCTTTTATCCGCTTATTTGCCATGGTCTCACCTCGCTTTTAAAAACGGTCAAAATCTGCTTGTGTTGCTTTTCTCTTTTTCTTTTCCTTTTTTGGTTTCATAAAATCTGTAAACTCATCTATATAATCAAGACAAACTCCAATGTCCATCATTTCCATATCATCAGGTGTCAGTTTAGATAGCTTACATAACAATAAAAAAGAATCGGTTGTGATGTAATCACCTTCCGATTCTTCACCTACTTTTTTTTAGTTTTAAATTGATGTACTAGCAATTCCTGTACAGTTTCCATAACTTCCTCAAGAGGAAATTTATCAAACCCATCTAACCATTGTATTGGTTCAGGGATACTTGGATCTGCCGTCTTTGCATACACCCAAATCAGGTTATAAAAAACTGTCATATCAAGTTTTTCTAGTACTTCATAATTTTCCTTTTTTGGGTCAAACTTAGTTAAAGTGTGCATTTTTAAAATGTCACTAAAAAAATCGCGTCCGAACTGCGTTTTATAACGAATAGGGGTTGCGGCATTAGACCGTAACCTCACTTGTTTTCCATCTATTTCTATTGTTTTCTCCATTATTCTTCCCCTCCTGCATTGCCTCCATCAGTAGACCCAGGTGTCCATACACTTTGGAACCAACCATTATAAATGGCATCAGGAGTCGCAAAAGTGGTACTTACCTTAACAATAGGACGTTGATTAATCACAATTGGTGTTGCTTTATATGTTAATTCTGTCGGATTTGGTTCTGTCGAATCTGTTTTAGTGGTTGAAGAAAGACTCGGACGTCTTGCATTACAATTAAACATTACATGACGGCGTGCTTTAACGTCGTTTTCAAATTGAAATAGTAATGCAAATGGTTTTGTTTGTACATCCGCATATTCCATCAATACTTTGTCTGTATCATCTAGTTCTTCTTTTAAAATATCTTGTTTGAATGAATCTGGTAACCTAGCAATACTAAGTGTCCCCTCATAGCCTTGGTTATTGTCTGCATAGTAATAAACCATATTATCCGCATAAAATTCGATTGGGTCACCAACTGGGTCATTTGTCATTTCCACTGCACCTGGAATAGCAATAGGTTTTTCGAATGTAATAATACCACCCTCAATAGTATAAGGAGCATAATGAACGTTACTCAAACCATAAACAATTTTTTCTTCTGTTGGCATTTATATCAACCTCACTTCGTATAGTTTTTGATACATCTTTTCAGATTCGATATACGCTTCATACGAATTCCACGGAATTTCATATAAGTCTAGTAAATTCTCCAATTTTTGTTCAGCTTCGAAATCTTTGAAATCAGTGTAAAGCTCAATGTCAACACTGCTAATTTTGTGATACGTTTTATTGTCCGCCATGAAGTTGTCTGTTTGCGGGAGCACATAACAAATAAATGGCGGGTCAGGTGCCGGATTCGTTTCAGTTGATTCAAAATGTGAATAGGTTACGGGATAACCGGTAGCCTTCAAAATATTGACTAATTCAAGTACCGTCATCCTCTAATCACCTTCTCGATACGACTCTCAAACTCTTCTATAGCTTTTTGTTCGACAGGCGCAATATGCGGTTTTCCCGGCACACGTCCGCCACCGCGTTTTGCGTGACCACGTTCAAGCAAGTGTGTCAACGAATATCCAGTAGCATTATGGATGACTTGTGCTGTACCCACCTTAGACCTTTTCCAGCCTTTTGCGTATTCACCGGTATCTTTTGGACTCTTTTGCTTAAGTTCTTTTACTGCTTCTTTCGCTACTTCAATCTTTTCTTTCTCTATTTGTTCTGAAACTGCCGTAGTATAAACCTCTAAGGCAGATACAATTTCTTTTGTTAAATCCTTAATTTTAACCATGGACATCACGCTCACATGTAAGTTCTACTAGTTTAAAGTCACTTGTAAATGTTCTAATAACTCTATATTTTGTTCCTGTAAACACAACTTTTCTCTCACCGTTATATTCAAAGTAGTGGAGGACAAAAATAATTTCAGGCTTTAAACCTGTAGCATAAGCACCATAAAATTCATTACGACCTATTGATTTTACACTACATAAAACAGTTTTCCTCGACTCTACTGTTCGCTGACTTTTTAAACTATCGCTAACAACAGTTTCTGATACCAAATCCAACTCATGATCAAATCTCACGGACATCACCCTGACGCTAATTGCGTAACTAATGTAAAAAAAGCAGGAGAGAATTTGATTTCCCCTGCTTCAGAATCCCACAAGTCATTTACTCCCATGACAATAACACCAATGGCCAATTCACCATTCATGTTTTCATCGGTTACACCTGCATTTTTCAAAAATGCTTTTACAGATAAAACCTTTTGCTTTATCACTGGATCTATTTTTTCATTTGGATCAGTTGAAATACCTAATCCTTTTTTCACCTCAATAACAAGCTCATCCGTTGTCATCTACCCACCACCTTATTCGGTAGCTTTTTTCTTAATTAAGACCACTCCGTTTTTATCTGCAAGTTTACCATCGGCAATTAATGTTGATTTGCTAATCCATTCATCAGTATCCTCGTTAAAGTAACGTTTGAATGTCATCTGCATATTACTATTCACCATGTAATCCGATAGTTTCACTAAGATACCAACTACTTCACCATCTGCAGCATCATCAATGGATGGCAACAATTCTTCAACCGGAATTACGTCTTTACCTAACAATTTTTCTTGGATAGTTCCATCTAAACCATATGTTACACGTGCAATTGGTTGACCATTTGCATCAGTCATACCTTCAATATACTTTGTCCAGTCTGCATCAGCCATAATTAAGACTGCGCCGCTCCGATAACTACGAGGCAACTTACCAAATACAGTTGTCCAAGTTTCGTAATTTCCAAAATCAGCAGGATCTAGTTCAACAATTTGTTTTACTGGAATAGTATCATTTACAATACCCAACGGCTGCCCTTCTCCAGTACCATTAATAATAGCCTCTTCTAACGCAACAATCATAGCTTCATAGATATTGTCTGATACAGTTTGTTCGAAAACAGGTAAAGATACTGTTTCAGCAACTAATTCTACAGCTACACGTACTTGCAATTTGTGATAAGAAAAGGAAATTGTTCCTGATGTTGCTTTCTTTTGTTTTTCTGCAACACTTCCTGCGGCAACCCAAGTTGCTTTAGGTTTTGCATTTGAAAGTGGAATTTGTAAGCCACCTTGAAGACTTGTTTTAGTAACACGCGACCAAATTCGACCATAATCTTTTAATTTCTCTACGATTCTATTCAAAATCGTAGTTGGGATGACTGCCCCAATATCTCCTGTTCCAGTTGTCGCATCGGCTCGAAATTCAAGATTTTGGGAACGAACACCACGAGTCACATAATCCATAAATGCAGAACGATATTCAAGTGTATCAAATCGATCTGTAGCACGTTGTTCATTTTGATTTTGTTTTTGACCATTCAGTCCATATGCTCCCAAAATATTTACTGGACCTTGAGGTTGGTTTCGTTGTTGTGGATCTCCTGCACCTCCAGATTGATTATCGTTAACTTCATCTGGAATCTCATCAATCATACTTCGTAATTCAGCGATTTCAGCATTCAATGTTTCCAATTCTGCATTAATACTACGTAGTTCGGCAACTGAATCAGTTGTCTGTGCTTGAGTACCAAGTGCTTGTTTTCTTTCTTCTTTCTTTTGTAATAATGCTTGTAATTTTTTCTTCATGTATTTATTCCTCCATTTTAAGTAAAATTTGAGATCTAATTTTTAATAGTTCAAGCTCGTTTTTCGAGTTATCCAACTGAGACCGGGCATTCTCCAATGCCTTTGCCGCATTATCCAATACAGCTTGGTCACGAGCATTTATGTCAGTTCCGGTATATGCCGGAAAATTGACCGCACTTACTTCAATAACTTTTTTGATTTTTTGAATTCGCCTGGTGGGCATTTCACTTTCAAGGTCTTCCCATTTTTCTTCATCAACATAAAAAATAAAAGACATCCCGTCGATGTCCCCTCTTTTTATAGCACTATATAAAGACCTAGCTTCATTGTTATTTTCCACATCAAGATTTGCCTTGATATAGAGTCCTTTATCGTCCAAGACTAACTGCATTGTAGAATTACCGTTATTCCTCCGACTCCTTGCCAGCGGAATTTTTTTTAAATCATGATTCACACTAAATAGCACATCAGTAAAATCACACCCATCAAAGGCACCCCGTTCAATGATTTCGTTAAACCATCCGCCAATATTTGTTATCTGATCATAGATTGCCGGATGACCTTCAATATAATTTCCCTCATCAACTGCCCGTAGATCCATCAATCCAAAATTTCTTACAACAGGCAGCTCTTTTTTGGGTAACTTATTCCGATTATTCACTATTGTTTTTCCCTCCCTGAGTTGTAGTATTTATTCTCTTCATTTGATATGCATTTGCCAAACTTACATCAATATAGTTTAGGGACATTGTCCTTCTATCTCCACCCTCAATAGGAGGGTAACCAAGTAATGCTAATTTTTGATTATCAGTTAATAAACCCTGTTCACCGGCTGTTTTTATCAAGTTCAATTTTGCGTTTGTACTTAAGTACATCATGTCGCGTTGATAAAAAATTATTTCATTGCCAACATCAAGCTCTCTAGGTGTGAATAATGTTTTTGAAAAAGCTTGTCCTAAGTTGATCACAACTGATTCCAATGTTTTTTCATAAAACGCCTGGTATTGATCATCATTAAAATCGCCTGATAAAATGGGTAAGGAAACTCCGTAATATCGAAGGATTTTATTATCAAGAAACTCCAATGTATCTTTATCTACCAATTTAGGATCTGGTTTTAAGTCAATATAATCGCTTTTTAAATCCATTGGTATAATGCCAGATTTTCCACTGGCAATTGCCTTTTCAAACTTCTCTCTTTCAGCTTGCATTTTAGGATCCTCAAGCATGGTATTTACTTTTATAATTCCTCTAATGGAAAGACTGGATTTCACAGCCTTTTCTAAACCTTGTAACAAAGTGTCATTGATATGTAGAACCTTAAGTAAGGCTGTGTTGTCGGGCTGACCGTTAACTCCACCACCCATGATGTCATTTGCCCCAAATCGTTTTCGCAAATGAATTACATCTGAATAGCGTAGAGTAAATTTTTCACCACTAGCAAACCGCATTTCTATAAATAACTCATTCGTTGAATCTTGTAAAAAAGTGACGATGGTAGGGTTTAGTGGATAAAATCCAGTATATTCCTTGTATTGATTTCCACTCGTATCTGTTTTTATTTCATACATTGGATAGATGAATACATTTAGATTTGTATATAAAAGCCAGGTTACTTTATATAAAAATTCACTTGTTGTCATGAGTTCATTCGGAGCAAATTTAAACAATCTATTAATACTACCCTTAACCACTGATTGCATTCCGTTGTTATCGGTCCTTATATGTTTCGGTCTAAGCTTACTAATCTCAGAAGCTATAACATCAACACACATCTGAACCACATCGGAGGCGTATATATTTTGCCCAAATTGTGTAAAAATTGGGCTGTATCCATCTAACATTTTTGCTTGCTCATAATATTGTGTATTTGATGATGAAAATAAGCCCTTGAAAAAATCTTTGAAAGCCAATTAATCACCTCCCCACTAGTTGCATAAATTCTGAACGATTGTCAATGTAAACTCTATAACAGATTATAAGAGTTACGGCTCCATCAATTTTTTTGTCATCCTGGTCTTGTACTTTTACAGGTCGAATTTCCATTCTGCTATTAAGTTCTAATGCTGTATTTTCTAAGCAATACTTATCGATTGGATTGTTATTATAATTAATTAGTTTGCTCCTCAAATCAGCTTCTACAAGTTTCATTGGGTCAGACATACTAGAAAATTCCTGACTTACTTTAACAGTATCAAATCCGAAGTCCTCCATTTCTTTTGACCAATAGACCGCTGACCATTTATCATACCCTGTCTTATAAACTCTGATTCCATAATCTCTATAAAGACTAACGAAAAATTTTGTTACAAGGCTAAAATCATTTTCATTACCTGGTGACACCACAACTAAATCATTTCTAATCCAATCCTCAAACCTTCTTTTCTCTTCTGTTGACATGTTTTCAATTTTTGATTCTGGTATAAAATATTTTTGATAGGTGTATTTTTTCTTGTCTCCTTTTCTCATCAAAAGAACTCTTGCGCTGGCAAGATCACCTGTTTTTGATAAATCAACTCCACCAATAGCAAAACAGCCTCTAAATTCTTCAAGGTCAAACACTTCTTCATTGATGATATCTTCATGGTTAAGCCAAGCCTGTGCGTTATTTTGCTTAATATTAAAGTCTTTAGATAAAACAAAAACACGCATGGCCTTGTCGGTTCTTGCTTCTTCAATCATTTTCCGCAAAAAACTCCATTTTTTTATAACACCTACACCCGGATTCGATTTCACCCAAGTCTTTTCATCTTGCCAAACTTCTTTTTCACTGTCCTGTGTATATAACCAAATTCTCCATCTTGGTCGCTCAAGTTCCCCATTTAGCACTTGCCTAGCTTCCTTCAATCTTCCGTCAAGATAACCATCATTAACGACTCCTTCTGTTGTTAATTCGATATATAGAGGATCATCTTGAGTAGATAAAGCTTGTCTTATCGGCATGATTGATGAATTATCTTTTAACTCATGCACCTCATCCACAGCACCAACTTTTATGTTTCGGCCTTCTTTTGCTCCGGTTTTTGCAGATATTTTTCGGATAGATCCTTTATTTTGGTAACTAAATTTCCCCCTCTTTTTAGGACGCTTGGGGTTACCAAAGAAAATACCTTTAATGTTTTTCCTGGTAACCTTAGCAAGGGTTTTACTTTCTTCTCTCATTGCGTCAATTGCCTGAAACATTAAATCAGCTTGCTCATAATCATTGGAAGCACAAAGTATTTTTGTACCCATTTCTCCACAAAAAAACTCCGCTAAATTAATTGCAGAAATAAGAGGGGTCTTTCCATTTTTCCTGGCAACTAAAAAAAGGACGTCTTGAATTAATCTAACCCATCGATTAACTTCTTCGTCCCAAACTTTAAATATATATATTGATTCTATAAATGCCTTTTGAAAAAGCATTAAAATAAATGGTTTCCCTGCAAACGGCGCTTCAAAATGTCTACACTCTCTTTCAATGAATTTGATTCTTTTATGAGCATCTTCAAAATCTATTTTTACATCCGGATTATTAAACAGGGGAAGAATTCTATCAAACTCTTGCATTAATTCCTTGCCTACAAGAATCTCTCCTGATTTACATTTGCTTATATACTGCAAAAGATATGAGTGATTAAGATATGGATATAAATTTGAACTCATTCATAATCACTCAAATCCTCGTCATCATCTAACATATTTTTATTTAAGATACCGTTTAATGTTTTAATAATAACCGAATAACTATTGACGTTTTTTAAATATTGTTTAGCTGCTTCAACCGGTTTCTGCATAGCTGGATTGCTAGGATGAATCTTAACCATCCCAATTTCAGCCAATGTTTTTCTTAGGAAAAAATTTTCCGATTTAAGAAAAGCTGCATCCTCAATTAATCCTTCAACTAACTTGCGTTTAGATTCATCAACAGAGGTGAAAATCTCTGTCAATTTCTGCAACTCTTGTTGATACACGGCCTTTTTAGACATAGTTTTTTCAACCTCCAACGAATTTCAAAATTTTCGGCGTGTGTGTAAGAAAGGTCCCCCCCTCGGTCCCCTCAGGCACTAGGAAAATTGATGACCGGGGGGATATAATTGCTGAATAGATTCATGGAAAAATTTATTATGTTCTATAGTTTTAGTATTTAATCCGCCACTAGTCGTATCATGATGTTCAACATGTATAAACGTAGGATGAATCTTATCACCATTAGTAATCCAGTCAAAAGAAACTCTAATCATACCAGTAACTTCTTGACCTTTATACATAACTTTCGGTGTACTATTAATATCATCTAATACTAATTGAAACATAGGTTTGTCTTTCATCATTTCACCTCATTTTGTAAAAGTCTCAAACCACTTCTCAATATACTTTGTCCACTCATCTTTCCTGTACTTTCTTTCCTCATCTACTTCTAATCTACTTAAACAGTCTTCCTTGCTTACATCCATAAAGATTAGTTCTGCTCCTAGATCATTGGCTAATCGTTCACGTTTATATTTATCTGCATATCCACCAATTACCCAAGCATTATGCCACTTTCCAAACCTCGTCTTGATATTATCTATTAAATGATTATGAATACCAATTACATTAGAGAATAAGTTATCTGGTTTATCATAGTAAGGTAGCATTGACACAGCAGAATATAATTGGTCCATATTGACGACTAGATCACCACGTTCCATGTTTTGACGGACAAATGTTGTTTTACCACTCATTGGTGGTCCATATACTAAATAAACTTCTTTAGAGCCCTTATAGCCAAAACGTTTATGGGTTCTGTTATGACAATCAAAGCAAACTAATTCAATGTTAGATGGGTTCAAACTAATAGTATGATCATGGACGTTTTCGGGAGTAAGCTCTATTTTATGGTGGCCAATAATATCTTTTGATTTTGCTATAACCTTACCACAATGTTCACACTTATTTCCGCGTTCATTAATCAAGTTTAACCGCAATGTTATCCACTCATCAGAAGCGTAAAAAGATTTTAGTATGGAATATTTAGCCATATCTAATCACCACGCCTTTTGTTTTGCTGTATCGATATCCGCTTTAATTTTATTGATTCTCAACCGATGTTCCTCTTTCACTTCTTCAGGTGGTAAAGTTCTTAATAGTTCTTCATATTGTTTTATCTTTCGTGATATTGCTGCCATAGCTGCAGCTTGTGAGGTTAAGGCCTTTGCTTGTTTATCCCAAGCATGTTGAATTTCATATTCGATTTCCTCTGATGAACTTTTATCGTCCGAATAACTCTTTTGTTTCTTTATTACTTGTGTCATGTCTTCTTTGTCTTTAACATACATAATCTTTTGAGCACGAATAAAATTGGTAAACATGACAAGAATTTCTTCATAAACGATATCTAATGTACTCATACCCTCTCGAACTGCTTCGTATATTTCTTGTAATTCTTCATCATTCGGTAACCACTTTTTAAAATACCCATGTTTAACAGCATTTTGATTTCCCAAAGGAGCACCACCTTTATTACCTACTGCATTTTTGTTACGATATGGAGCCCCTCTTTTCGGATATGAATCTGGTATTTCTTCCCATTTGTCTACACATTTCCATTTTCTAACTTGACTAGCACTAATGCCTAGTTCTTCTGCAATCTCTTTAGGTTTCTTCTGTCGCCCACTCTGGAGCCATAATTTAAGGGCTTTTAATCGTTTTGGACTTATTTGTCTAGACACATCAAAAACCTCACCTCCGGGCGAATTGAGTTGTTTTCACGTTTTGTTTTTTTCTTAATTTGGAGCGATAAGATTTCAAATGAAAAATGTTTGGGAAATAGAAAAAAATCACCTAAAAAAACTACTCAAAAAAATGAAAAAAACACCTGAAAAATGGTGTTTGAGTGAATCATAATATATATTCTGTTGCACTGTTAAAATAAATTAAAATCTTGATATTTCAATATCCTTTCATGTTTTACTAATTGACTGCAAATCATATATATTTTGTGTTGCACTAAATCTAAAAAGAAAGTCGTTTTGTCTGTTCGTCCATCATCTCTTGCGTGACTCCGATGTACATTAAAGTGATGGTTTCATTGGAGTGATTGAACATTTTCATTAGTAACGCTAAGTTAGAAGGATTCTGCATGTAAAGATGATATCCATATGTTTTTCTCATCGTATGAGTACCAATTTCTGTAAGACCAAAATGTTCTCCTGCTTCTTTTAACATGCGATAGGCTGTACTTCTATCTATTGGTTGACCTTTTATTTTGCTCTTAGTTTTTTTCTGTCTACTCTGAAATAAGTACTCATTATCATCTTTTCCAGCAATAAAGGTATTTAAATCCTCTCTTATTGATGGATGTATGAGGAACTTTTTAGCTTTTCTCGTCTTACTCTCAATAATGTTTACATGTGTACCCTTGACCATACCAACACGTAAACTAAGTAAATCACTTACTCGAAGGCCACTATAAATCCCCATACAAAAAAACAAGTAGTTACGTAAACTCCTTGCTTTCAAGTATTCTTTGATTCCTTTAATAACTTTTGGATCTCGAATCGGTTGTACAAAATTCACAGGTTTTCACCTTCTCCTCATAGCGCCTCTTACTCGTTTATAAATATCCATTCTCACTCCCATCAGGTCCTCTAAATCCCGACGGCTAATTTTTTCTGTAAATTTTTTCGTTTTACTATCATCAGATTGTATCATATTATCTTTCATTAGTTGCTTAAATTTCTTTTGTTGTGATTCTGATAAAAAATCAATCATCTTCATCAATATTCCCCCTGTTTTATAACACCACCTTGTGCTAACTGCTTATATAAATTATCCCGTTAAGTAACAATTCCCCGGGAGATTGGCTAAGGATTGTATCAACGGTCGCTGAACTAATTCAGACTCTTTGCAAAGGAATTTCACACTTTGCATTCCCGTGGCTATCGTGCGCAATACTGCCTAGACTCCAGTTGCTCCCCCGTAAATTCAGCCGACAACCTTCATAGTCACTCGATACACCCGAGTACATCTTGATAAAGGAAAGATGCTTCTCCTTTTTTTGTTTCTGTTAAAATCGTAAACTTTATTTAAAAATAAATATTCCCTTGTTTTATCCATAATTTTGTCCCTATTTTTCTCTGGTTTTTGTCGTAGAAATGAAAAACAGCACTAAATGATTCTAAGTGCTGTGGCGATTTGAAATATAGCTTGCTTTTTATACATGTAATATTGGTCCTTTGTAATTCCCATATCTAAGTACAGTTCAATGTCTTTAATTCTTGTTGCACTAAGATACTTTTTTTCAATAATTTCTCGCTCAATTTCATCAAGTGCCTCATTGATTGCCCGGTTAATTTGCTTAAACTTTATAATTTTTTCTTTTTCATTGTTGTTAAGCATTGGAAATAAAATTTCTAATCCTTCATCTTCAATTTCCTTTTTATTTTCCATAGCAATTCGCAATGCTTTAAATTCCTTTAATTCCTTGATAACAATGTTTCTTACCTTTCTTTCATCTATTCCTTGTACTAATAGATCCATTCATTATTCCCCCCTTTAAATAAAAAAGACACCAATTATCAGCAAATTTTGCCGTAATCAGTGTCCTCAGGCTTTCCAATCTTGGACTATATTCTTTTGTAATAATCTAATAATCTACAACATCCCAGCAATGGCATTTTAAGCAAATATTAATTTGTAATCCTCTGTCATCACTATCCCAATCATCCTCTGGAATATCTGTAACTAATGCTGTACTTATCCGATAACTACAAATTGTTGATTTGGAAACATTATTATAATTTCCATTTGTTTCATAACAATATCCACAGTGTTCCTTAAATGTAGACGAAAAATAACTATCCAAATTTTTGTTGACTTGTTTTAGATTCTGGAATAACCAAAACAATTCTACCTCGCTAGGTTCTACATTAGAAGCTGCCCAACTGCCTCTAAAATTCTTGATTTTAAGTTCCATTCTTTTTCACCTCATTAATTTTTGAAATACGAATAATTAATAACCGATATAAACAACAATTGCTTTAATCCAATTTAATTGGTCAATTCTGCTTATCGTAATTGCATTTATATTTGCTGCTTGTTTGTCATCCGCACATTGCACATCAGGATATAGCTCTTCAAAGACTTCATCTGCTATTTCATCAAATAACTCATCTTCATTTTCAAAACGTAACCACACTTTTTCATCGATTGTCGTGTATTCATCAATTAAAATTCTCGTTGGGTAACCAAGAGTATAAGGATATTCGCTTCCTTCATCTGGGTACAAAAAAATTAATTTTCTATCAGGGTTAGATATTAAAATATCAATTAATTCCTGTGTTTTATTTATCATTGTTTATCATCCTTTTTTACAACATAATTTCTTTCAATTATCCATTACACAGTTTCATCGAATTGTACGTTAAAAGATACAAGTTAATCGATAAGTCTAATTTCCATCTCAGGGTGTTCTTCCAAATAGTCATATAAATCATCAATAGTGTACAATGCGTTATCCTCTACTATAGAGGAAATAATGATAAGTAAATCAAAGTATTTTATTTTCATAACCTACACTCCTTCGCAATTTCTTTCAATTGCTCTGTACATTTTTTATTCAAAACCAGCTTTAAAGCTGGCACTTTTACCTTTTTCATATTTCTGTTGCAAGGCTGGATTCTTAGTCATAACTTATCACTCCTTAACAAACCGTCTCGCAAAAAGTAATTGCCCTACTTTCGAGTTAGATTGTTGATTTCTTCGTTAAGCCGGATAATTTCTTGTTTTGCCTTGTGCAGCTGATTTTCTAAAAATGCGTTAATTCTGATTGCTTGGTCTTTTGCAGCTAAAGCATGATCAAGTTGCTCTTTCAATGCCTCGTATCGCTTAGTAATTGACTCATTTTGACCGATTAGGCTTGTTTTTGTACTATTTATCTTGGAAACTTTTAAATCGTCGTATAAGCCATTTTTGATGATATTTGACATTTTTAGGGTATTTAACTTTCAGAGTGAAAATTGATAGATTAACCATCAAAAATCAACCTCTTCCATAATCTTAATTAGTGTGATTTATGATGTTTTACTTCTTCCGTACCATTCTTTTAGCCTTTTCCCTCTTAATAGATTTCCAAGACGTTCTTCGCAAAATGTCAGCATATCATCTCTTTGTTTGCCCCAATACGTTTCATCGAAATTCTCTTCTTCTTCTCTTATCGTGCCTACATCATAGTTATAAATAACAGCCATCAAGAGCAGTAGAGTATCTTCCTCGTTCAATGAGTCTAACCACTCTTGATTGTTTTTGATTGTTTTCTTTCTGGCAGGACTGCCTGTTGTAATGATTAATGTGTTGTTTTCGATTTCGATACATTCTGCATAATCTATCGGCTCATCTACCAACGTGTACGGAACATTTTCAACACTACCTTCATAGACAGCATTCGCTTCACCAGAATTTACATTTGTTAGTTTTACAACAATTTCCGTTTCAGGAGATAATTTTTCAAGCAGTTCTTTTAATTTCATTTTTGTTTACCACCTCTATAAAAATCAGGAAGTTCTCGCCATGCTATAACATGAGTGTGATTCCAATAATTTTTGGGGCCTATTTTATCTGTACCGTCATAAAAAGCGATTGCTAAACTTCTCGAAGTGCCTGTTTTAGTTTCATCCCAACATCCGCCATGATAATAATTCAATTCAGATGTAACTAAGTAATGACCTTTTTTTTCTGGAAGTCTTTCAGATACAGGAACCCAACCTTCATTTTCTTTTTCAAGTAACCAATCCACCTGAATAAGAATATCCTCAAATATATCTCGTACCTGTTTATCCAGTTTTAAACCTAAAGCATAATTCACCCTGTCTGTAATTGCTCTCGCATTATAAGTATTCATTTTTAAAATCCTCCTTATATCACTCTGATAGTTCAATATCTCATTTTTATCACTCCTTACTACGGTTTGGATTATTCTGCTTTCGCCAACCGTTCATCCTAATGATAACGTTTTCCCCGGCTTCAATTAACATCTTGCTATAGGTTGTACCAAGCTTGGGATAGGTTTGTTCCCAAGTTTGGTGGAATAATTATAGTAACTCGTATTCTTCAAACTTTATTCGCTTTGCTTTACCATTTACAGTTTCGATGATCGTATAGCCATGATTTACAGCATTACATTTACTCACCTTTCCTTGGTTGCCATCAAGTATAATAATCTTTATCTTTCCTGGTTCTACTGATTCAGTAACGGATAAATTATCATTCAATTCAACACGTTCAATTTTCACACGAACACCTCCATGGTATAATAAAGGTATTCGGCTCTTTATATTATCCGGTCATCTTGCACATGGCCGGAGTTTAATTTTTATGGTTAATTACTTCAAAAGTCATTAGACAACCAAACCCATAACCATATTCTTTTATTTCACTTTCTTTTTTCCAACCTCGCCTTTCATGCATTTCTATTACTTTTTTAATCTTGTCTTCTGTTAAACCGTAGACAATTTTTCTTAGACACTTTGATTTTCCCCTCATTCAAGTGATTAACCTCCTTAAATTGATTTTTTTTACTTTACCGACTTTAGCAAGATAAAATAAAGCTAAGAAAATCTCATCTGGATCCTTACGTCCAAAAACGTTCATCATTTCAGTTACGCTACACCCGTCCCGATTCATATTAGCCAAGCAAATAAGTTCTTTTTCGTCCCAAATAAGGTCACTGTCTTCAAATAAAACAACAATATTTCTACGACTATTGGTTAACAGATTTTTTTCAATCCATCCTTCTGCCAATGTTGGCATATGACTAACCCCTTTTAATCAGTTCAATGGTTAAAGCGTTTTTGGCTTCGTAATAATCAAGACTTTGAACGTCTCTGCCATTATGATTAGTGATACCTAACATCTGCAGTTCTTTGATGATTACTTCTCTTTTTATTCCGTTTTTTGACAGAAGAGCTGCTTTAGATAGCAACATTCGTTTTCACTCCTTTTTCAATTTGGATAGTTTCATTTTGTCGAATCACAATCGCTTTATTGTATGAATTGTAAAAATCACCTGTTGTGTAAAAGCGATTTAATGCCATATGTTCATCTTCTGGAGATAAACAGACTGTTTTAGACTTAACTTCATCACTTTGCCAAATAATTATCGAATAGGGTTGGCAACTAAACCCAAAAAGTTGAATCATCTAAAAGGCCTCCTTCCTGCGGTAATCTTGACCTTCTAGCCTAATTGCGTGGGCATTAGCAGTCATCCTTGAAATAATTCGAGGACCATTATTCCCGTACTTCCGTTCTAACTCACTTTCTGTATAATTCGTTGTGCAGATGTTCGCTTTTTCGATACGCATATCAAAAATCTTATATAATACATCCGATGCCCAGGATTCATGCCCATCATCATTGCTCTTGACATATTCTGCACCAATATCATCAATCACCAATAAGTCTAATCGCTCAATCATGTCAAAAATTTGTTCTTCAGAATACTTATCGCCACTGTATGATTTTTTTAGCTTGTCCAATAAATGAGTAGACTTAATATACAAAGCCGTGTATCCCTTTTGACGGATTGCTTTCACGATTGCATAAGCTAAATGACTTTTTCCCAGTCCCGGATCCCCGCTAATTACAAGAGACTTTTTCCCATCGAAATCTTTCACGTATTTAACCGCTATTTGTTTTGCTTTTAGTTGTGTTTCATGCCGTGGTTTATAACTACTAACAGAGGCTCTTTCGATATCACTAGTTACTTTTTCAAAATCAGTGACAAAAATTTCCAGTCTTTTTTGTTTTAAATCCTCAATGCTTGGCAATTTAAGAGACTTTATAAACTCATTATCAACACATGTTTTACATGCACCCATGATTCCCCTAGGCGTCTCATACAGCTTGTAAACCATACCACAAGTTGCACAAGTCTCTTCACCAACTGCTTTCAACAAAGTAAAGTTCCTAATCGATTTCAATGACCACCATCCCTTTCTCAAAATCTATCTTTCTTTGGATCATATCTAGGTTTTTTATTCCCGGGATTGCTATTGCTCCTACTCGGCTCAATTTCTGCAAGGGTTAACAAGGACTCGTTTTCCCAGTTTCGTAGTATTCCTTCAACGTACTTCAAATAACGCTTATTGTTTGAACAAGCAATTTCTAAGGCTTTTAAAATCATTTCTTTTGGATTTTTAAATTTAGAATCATCCAACCACGACAACAACTGTTCTTTCCCGCTCATGTTATTTAGACCAAAACCATTGTTGTCCCAAAAGTTAATAATTTCTCGGACGTCATCCTTTTCTTTTTCTTGTTGTTGTTCTTTTTCTTGTTGTTGTTCTTTTTCTTCTTCTTTTTCTTTTTCTTCTTTTTCCCCCCTTAACGTAGACGTATCGTCATACGTTACGTAGTACGATTCGTAAATAGACCGAATAGAGTCATTTGGAACATTAACACCAACGTACTTAATGAGCGTTATATCCTTAACTTCCTTTAATTCAGCTTTTATACAGTCAAGTATTGGTTTACCACCTCTTACAAGGTTATATTTTCCCCAGTTTTTGATTGCTAGCTCTCGAGTATCCGGGTTATATTGGATTAATCTATGGTGCTCTATAAATCTATTCATTAAGGAATTTACACTTTCTATTGAATAACCCATATCAAAGGCAATTTGTTTTTTGGTTATTTGGTAAATACCTATTTGAGTAGTATTTGGATTGGTTAAAAGATACAGAAAGAAAAATTTATCTTCCGGCGTCATATCTTCAATTACCTTCCCATCATTCCAAAAATCCGTATGAACCATTCTAAACTTTGCCACCGTCTCCACCCCAATCTTTACGCATTAAACAAACAGCAAAAGGACCTTGAACATATAAAAACTCATAATTTGGATAACCGACTTCTAAATATTTTTTAATTGCACCGACAAAATCCTTATCCATTTGTTTTTTTAAAATACTTTCCGGCAACATCACTTTTGACAAATCACTGAACTGGATCATAGCGCTTCCTCAATTGCATAAGCGACATTTTTTTGTTTGAATGATAACAACATTTCTTGCGCCACTTTTTTACATTCAGAAACAGAATCGGCGAAAATTAGCACTGTCTCCAAAGTTGGATATTTTCCGTTTTTGTATTCGTAAAAGTCAATTTTGAATAGCATATTTCAACCTCCTTTTTTACCGGTGCGTACCGTACTGGCTAGGATATGAGGATGACAATAATTTAGGGGATGGGGATGTTAAGTTCATCCTAGCCAGTACGGCAAGCCCAATTGGACTTGCGGTTAAAAGTAGTTATCTGTTACAATATAGTTGCCAATAAAATTCTCATGCAGTGAGTGTTCCATCACTTGCTGCTTTTTGTTTTTCTAGAAAATATTTTTTCTTTGCTACATTCTCAGTCTTTAACACAATAGTTGGGTCTTTTTTAATTTCTTTACATACTGCTACTACTTCCCCTGCCTTCATCAATCTACTAGCGGACATTACAAACTTCATACTGTTTCCTCCATTTCTAACGACTCCATTATGTTCAACATCTTTTTACAGTCTACACTGCCAATTAGCCATTCATCGGAGATCTTTTCAGTTTCCTTGTTGAACTCGTAATACCGCGTAAATGCTTTAGTCACAAAAACAAACGATATAAAATAATCATCTTCATTGAATACTTCTAGTTTCCACTGCATTCCTTTTTCTTTTGCGTACTCTATGTGTTTAGAAATCCTATTTGCAAGTTCATCACAATATTTTCCTTTCAATTCCGATAAGGTTATTTCACGCACTTAACAACCCTCCATTACTTTTTGTAGTTTCGTAATTTCAGCGATAAACGCCATTCCTTAAAAATTTTTTTCATTGAAAATTTGTAGTCCCTGCATAAAATTCCGATTAAATTTACTAATGAAGTTGCTGCATCCAATATTTCAAACATTGCCTGTTTCAATTGTTTTTTCTCAATTTCATCCAAGCAATTGGTCGGTTTATACCAACAGATACTTTCAAGATTTTCTAATGCTTCTTGGGTTTCTTTTTTAGCTAGAATCATCATGCTACTTGGATGTTTATCTATGTAATCACCATCTAGGAATGGGATGGCAACTTCACCTGCTGCAGCGTTCCAAGTAACGAAATAATATTCAACATCATCTACAGCAACAGCAATATCATCACGTAAATCATCCGGTATTTTTCTTGTTCCAATCTCGTATTTTGCAAGGCTTTCTCTGGATACTGGCAACTTCCATGCCAATTCTTCCTGAGTTAAACCCTTTCTCTTTCTAGCTTTTGCTAATTCTTCCCCTACGTCATTCACCATTTGTCCTCCCTTTGTACCAAACAGATAATTTCTTTGTTACATATAAAAGCGTAAATTATAGTTAGATAACAACATTACTATGTTCTTGCATGTCTAACCAACGATCGATTGCTTCAACAGTGAAAAAAATGCGTCTGCGAACACGAACATGTGGAATTTGTTTTTCTCGGACCATGTTATAAATCGTATCCGGATGAACACCGATATAATCGGCTACTTCATTGACGGTTAATGTTTTTCTTTGCATGATAATTTACCTCCTAATTATTTAGTCAGTCTTTATATCAGACGGCCAATTTGCTTGAATGAACTGCAATTCAGAAAGGAGTGCTAATGTTGACTATTCCATGCTGATCAACTCCTTGAAAGGATTTTCCTCACTTCCTGTCGAAATAATGTATTTGGAAGGAGGGATATAAAATGAGATGGACAGCCGAAATTGTTTTAAAATCTGGTAAATATACAACAGTTACCGACTTGCAAACAATTAACTGGAAAAGCCATAGTGATGGTTCAATTGTTAGCAAAACCGATTTCAAGAATTTTATCCTTCCGACAAATCGAATTCTTACGTTTGTCGGGGAAAACAATGTTGTTTCTCTGAACTCATCTGATATTGAGTATCTATCGTTATATCAGACTAATTAATTTCAACTTCAACAAAAAGAGTGCAGTGCGGGCTGTGCTCTTTCTCAAAGTCTAATAGTTGTTTAGCAATTTGTTTCGCTTCTTCTATGTCTGAACACACAACTTTTACTTTTAATTCCATTAAAATCACTCCTCGTTAATGTTCAATTTTTGCTGGATAACTAACATCTGTTGGTAAAATTTTTACGTATTTCTGGATTTTGTTGCATCTTGAATATTCACTTGAATCACCTCTCTTCTAATTGTTTTATAACGGATTCGGTTAGTTTGTTGTCAAAAAAAACACCAGGATTAACACCAAGTACATCTGAAATTATTTTTAGTCTTTCAACATCAAGTCTTACCTCACCTGAAGATATATGGATATAGCCTTGTAATGACATATTTAACTTATTTGCAATAAAAGTCTTAGATATGCCCTTTGCTTTCCTTACTTTTTCAACATTTTCATGAATCATTTACGCACCTCCTCAACTAACGTTTTCCGTTACTTATATAATACTAACGATTTTAGTTAGTGTCAACATATTTTTATTATTTTTTCTCAAATATCGTTAGTATTATATCTGAATTCGTTAGTTATGGTATTATTTTGAATATAAGAGTCTTTTAGAGGGAGTTTTACACAATGAATATTGGGGATCGTATTAGAAAAAAAAGAAAAGAAAAAAATTTAACCCAATCTGAGCTAGGAAAATTGGTAAATGTATCATCGCAAGTAATCTCCAATTGGGAACGTGGTTATACTGGTCTTAGCCATGATGATATCGCCAAACTAGCAATAGCTTTAGATGTTTCCACAGATTTTTTATTGGGTAACGATTCAAAGGACAAGCTCCCAGAACTAACACCAAAAGACGAGCGTGACATTGCAAAGGATTTAGAAAAAATCATTAGCAGTCTGGACAATCCTAATGATGGTTACTCTCATTTTGATGGTCAATCAATTGATGACTTAGATGAAGAGGATCGTGAATTACTAAAAGCAGCTTTAGAAACATCCATGAAAATTGCCAAGCAAATTGCCAAGAAAAAATATACACCAAAGAAATACAGAAAAAACGATAATTAATGAGGAAAGTTATGAAGTATTTTCCTGACAAAATCGTAAAGCTGCTCAAAATACATAATACAAACGATCCATTTGAATTAGCCCGGTCGTTGGGGATTGTCATTATATTTCTTGACTTAGGCGATACTTACGGTTTCTATCGTTGCTATAAACGAGTAAAAACAATCGTCATCAACAATGAACTTAGTGACTGGCTTAAACGTTATGTATGCGCTCACGAACTTGGACATGCCATCCTACATAGTGATTTGAACACTGCTTTTTTAAAGAAAAATACCTTTTATTCAATCGGTAAAATTGAACGAGAAGCCAACGAATTTGCCGTTAACCTTTTACTTTACGACAAGAATTTACAAGACTACGAAACCAAGTTTGATATATTGCGAGAAAACGGAATCCCTTATGAGATGGAGAGGTTTATTTAAGCAGATAATTTTTTTATCACGATTATAGGCGAAAATACCTATTTTTACATAATCATGTTATAAACACTCAGAGGAGATGTTGAAATGAAGCAAAACAATTCTTTACAATTTTATAAGGATAAATGGTGGTACTCAACTCCTGCAATTGTTTTACTCGCTGCTTTCTGGTTTTTTATCATTCCTGGTATTTTAGCTGTCTTTCTTTTAGTAAAACAATATAAAAATAGAAACATTGAATCAAAAAAAATCACAGAAGATTTATCTAACTTTTATTCAATTCAGGATAAAAAGATGTACTTAGAACAACTTGAACAGCAAATAAAGGATAAGGATGCTTTAATTAATAAAATAAAAAAAGAAATTTTAGATGATACAGAAAAAGAAAAAGAAAGAATTTTACACGAGGCCCGTATTGAAGCAGAAAAAGCAAATGAAACACTATTGAATGAAGTTGCTGAAAAAGAGAATAACCTTTTAAAGAAAGAAATAGAGTTAAATGAAAAAGAGCAAAAAACAAATGAAGAACTATATAGTATTACGAAAAAAATCGAAGAACATCAAAATACTTACCAAGAGCTAAATGCTCAAATTGAGTCCTTAACTAAAGAAATAAGAAAATATGAAAGGAATTCACGTAAATTCCGGTCGGATCTTTTAGGAATGAAAAACTTTAGTGAACGATTTCCCTTTGCGATTGATGAGAATAAGCTCGAATCTCCAATAAAAGGGATGTTGGCTGAAATTGATAGAAATGAATTATTGAAAACTGTTTCAGAGTTACATCTACATTCTGATAACTCAAAGGAACTAAGAAAACTATCTAATGCTACAAAGAAAGAAATTAAATCATTACTTGAAAGTTACGAATCAAGATATACAACAAAAGCAAATAAAACAATATATGCCTTACTAGTCATTGCCCTACAAGCTGAAACGCAAATTATTTTATACAATTTAAAATATGAAAAATTAGAAGAATCAAGAGAAGCAGTAAAACACCTAGTTAATAAATATCTTCTTATTTGTGGAGAAGGCAACCAATCAATATTATCGACAATCACAAAATTCTTAATGGAAATTGAACCTCTTTATCTAGAATTGATTGAAATTGAATATAGATACTACATCAAGAAGGAAAAGGAAAAAGAAGAACAACGGTTAATTAAAGAACAAATGAGACAAGAAGCTGCGGAACGAAAGGCACTCCAAGAGGAAGAAAAGAAATTGAAACAGGAAGAAGAAAAGTTCAAAGCTGAAATGAAACGTAATAAAGAACTGCTTGAGGCTGAGACAGATACAGAAAAAATTAATCAATTACTATCTCGTATTACAGAACTAGAAGCTCAAATGAATTCGATAGAAGAGAAGAAAGAAGCAATAGCTACTTTAGCAAATGGTAAAGCCGGATATGTCTATGTAATTTCAAATAAAGGCTCCTTTGGAGAAACTGTTTTCAAAATTGGTATGACTAGAAGGATGAATCCACAGGAAAGAATTGATGAATTAGGTGATGCTTCCGTTCCGTTTAAATTTGACGTACACGCCATGATATTTAGTGATGATGCAGTCGGTTTAGAGAAAACTCTGCATGAAAGATTAAATGATAAACGTGTAAACAAGGTCAACTATAGAAAAGAATTCTTTAGATCAACTGTTGATGAATTAGAAGTCCTTGTTGAAGAAGTAGACCCAACCGCTGAATTTTTAAAAACAATGTTGGCTGAAGAATATAATCAAACATTGGAAATTGAAGAAGAACTTAATGCTATAACGTCTTAATGTTTCTTAGATGAAAAAATAAGTTAAGAAACATTGCTTTTTCCGAGAAGTGTACCATTAAACCCATTACAATGTTACTCACTTGTATGAGATATACATAATAAATGGGTTTTTCTTTTCAAATCTAACACGAACGTGTATTCCTATATATGAGGTGATTAAGTTGGCAAGTATCCAAAAAAGAGGAGATCGTTCATTTTTGTTAGTTGTTGAAGCCGGATATGATGCTAAGGGAAAACGTAAAAGAAGAACAAAAACAATCCGTATTGATGATGATAAACTTCTTAAGACAACAAAGAAATTACGTGATTTCTTAGAACTAGAATTGGCAAAATTTCAAATGGAAGTTGAATCTGGAGATTTTATTGTACCTGAAAAAACACTATTGTCTGATTTTGTTAAGCTTTGGGAGAATAAGTATGCTGTAAAGGAATTATCGGAAACAGTACTACCAACACATTTGTCACATATCAAAAATCATATTTTACCTGCTCTTGGCAACATGCGTATCGATAAAATTACACCTATCCATATTATCGACATGTTAGATAACATGAAAAGAGCTGATAAGAAGGATAAACCTATTTCCATTCGTACAAAGCAAGATGTATATTTAACGATGAGAAACATTATGCAACGTGCTGTAGAGTGGAAGTTGATTAAAGAAAATCCGGTGGCCATTGTTAATAAACCAAAAGACCCCAATAAAATTGATGAAGAAGTAAATGTGTATGATGAAAAAGAAGTGGAAGCTTTATTTATAGCCGTACAAGACCAACCGTTTCATTGGCGGGTATTCTTAACCTTATCTTTAGCCGCAGGTTTAAGAAGGAGTGAAAACCTTGCTTTAGAATGGTCAAATATTGACTTGGATGAAGGAACGATTAAAATACAAAAAGCAATAACTCGCGGCCGAAACGGAGCAAACCTAAAGGGGACTAAATCCAAAAAGTCAAAACGGACCATTTATTTACCTGATTCCGTGGTGGAAGAACTAAAAGAGTATAAAGTATATTGGGATGTTCAAAAGAAAAATGCTGGTGATAAGTGGATTGAAAACGAGCATGAATGGCTATTTTGTAATATCGATGGTACCCATTTTTACCCGACAAGCCCAACAACATGGTGGAGAAGATTTTTAAAGAAAGTCGGTATTCGACATATTCGCCTTCATGATCTTCGCCATACATCCGCTACATTGTTAATTAACCAAGGTGTCCATGCAAAAGTTATATCCGAAAGATTAGGTCATTCCAATTTTAGTTTTACAATGAACACATATGGACATGCAATTAAAAAAGCAGATAAAGATGCAGCTAGTAAACTTGATGATTTATTTAAAAAAAAATAAGTTGTTGACGAATTGTTGACGAAATTCGTCAACAACAACCAAAAACGTTCCTAATACACCATATCAGTTAAAAAATAAAACCTATTATATCAACATTCATACAAGAACATCTGTTTCCGTTCTGCAATGTACTTTTAACTGGCAGCGTAGAGGTCACCGGTTCGAGCCCGGTATGCTCCACTTATAAACAAACAGCTCCGTCTACCATTCTAACGGAGCTGTTTATATTTTTCGTTATTTTACAGAATTAACAACATCTCGAAACTTTTCCGTCTTTTGCATTGTAGCGTTCTTCTTGAGCTTCGCAGAAAAACTCCTTCCGTGACTTTATTGCTTCACCCGGATGATGTCTTTCCATATGCTCGACATAAGTTTCGTAACAAGGAACACCAACTAACAAACTAAAAAATTGTTTACGATAACTTAATACTTTCTTAATCCATTCCATTTTTATGCCCCCGCACTGATATTTTCTCTAGGAATATACGGACTTTCATGAAGTTCCAGTTTTTGATTTTTCAATACCTTTATCCAAATTCGAATGGCAGAAATTAATACCGTCACCACAACAATCATAAAAATCGCACAAAGGGTTGCATCTATATAATCGTTAAACAATATTTGTCGCATTTCACCCAAATCTTTCGCTGGAGCTAAAACTTCTCCATTATTATATGCCTCTTGAAAGATATTCGCATGAGATAAAAAACCGATTGCTGGATCGGAATGGAAAATCTTTTGCCAACCGGCTGTCAATGTAACAACAAGTAACAAAACTGTCGGGACCAGTGTAACCCATGTATATTTTTTCTTTCCCATTTTAAAGAGAATCGTTGTACCAAAAATTAAGGCGATTCCGGCAAGCATTTGGTTCGAAATGCCGAATAGCGGCCATAAAGTGTTAATTCCACCAAGAGGATCAACGACTCCTTGATATAAGAAATATCCCCAAGCAGCCACACTTAATGCCGTCGCAATAATATTCGGTAACCATGATTCGGTGTTAGCAAAAGGTTTATATACGGTACCGATAATTTCTTGAATCATAAAACGGCAAACTCGTGTCCCTGCGTCAATTGTGGTTAAAATAAACAATGCTTCAAACAAAATGGCAAAATGATACCAAAATGCCATTAATGCTTTCCCGCCGATCACTTGGGAAAAAATCGTTGCCATTCCAATCGCAAACGTTGGAGCACCACCTGTACGGGATAGGATTGATTCTTCTTCAATATGATTACTAATTTCAGTTAACATATCCGGTGTAATGGTGTAACCCCACTCCGAAATTGTTGTTGCAGCAGTTGCCACATCTGTACCAATAACCGCAGCCGGGCTATTAATAGCAAAATAAACACCCGGTGTCAGTACACAAGCAGCAATCATTGCCATAATCGCAACGAATGATTCCGTCAGCATCGCTCCATAACCAATTGGACGAGCATGGGTTTCCCGTTCAATCATTTTGGGTGTTGTACCAGAAGAGATTAAGGCATGGAAACCGGATACGGCACCGCAAGCAATGGTGATAAATAAGAACGGGAATAAATTACCTGAGAAAACCGGACCTGTACCGTTAATAAAATCAGTTACGGCAGGCATTTGCAGATGTGGCATGGCAATAAAAATTCCAATCGCCAAACCGACAATCGTTCCAATTTTTAAAAATGTGCTTAAATAATCCCGCGGAGCTAAAAGAAACCAAACTGGTAAAACGGCTGCCACAAATCCGTAAATAATCATCAAGATGGCAATCGTTTCCCCACTTAAATTGAATATAGCCGAAAGTTCTGGATGTTGACCAATATATCTACCCAATATAAGTGATAATATTAAAAGAATTATGCCTAATACAGTAGCTTCACCAATCCGCCCTGGTCTGATAAATCGCATATAAATCCCCATTAAAATTGCAATTGGAATTGTTGAGGCAACCGTAAATAATCCCCATGGACTACCAACTAACGCTTTAACAACAACAAGTCCAAGTACGGCAAGTAAGATAATCATGATACCTAAAATACCAACCATGGAAATAACTCCGGTTACATTTCCCATTTCATCTTTAATCATTTCACCAAGGGATTTCCCATTGCGCCGGGTTGAAGCAAAAAGAATAATAAAATCTTGAACAGCTCCAGCAAGAACAACCCCTACAATGATCCAAAGGGTTCCCGGGAGATAGCCCATTTGTGCTGCTAATATAGGGCCGACAAGCGGTCCAGCACCGGCGATGGCAGCAAAGTGATGGCCGAATAAAACGACTTTGTTTGTTGGTACAAAGTCTTTCCCATCATTATTAATTTCACTAGGTGTTTTACGATTTTCATCCAGTTCAAAGACACGTTTTGCCATAAATTTACTGTAAAAACGGTATCCAATCGCATAAACACAAATCGCTGCAGTAATCAACCAGATGGAGTTAATCGATTCCCCTCTGTTTAGGGCTAAGATGCCAAAACTTGCTGCCCCCAATGCAGAAATCAAACCCCATATAACGATCGATTTAATCGCTTTCATTTACTTCCACCTACCTTTTTAATTTTTTTGATATCGGCCATTGTTCAGAATTATACCACCAATTAAAATGTTTGTATAATATATAAATTATAATAATTATTAGATATTTATCTAATAATACAATAATTTATAAATGATAAAAATAGCATTCTGTTAATTAGCACGAAAAAGGTATTATGGAAGATTTGAAATGTATTTACTACTCACTTAAATACTTAAAAACATTTCTGAATTTCGCTATATATTTTGTTTTATTTTTGAATATCATTTTTAAAGGGTATTCGCACTTTTGTGTGGTGGTATAACATAGATAGTTTATTAGAAGGGGGCTTGACATGGAGCCTCGGCGGGTATGGTTCTCCTGCCGAGAAGCCAGATGTCACAACATCGGCACCGCCAAACAAGGCTACCATACCCGCTACTCCATATAAAGCCCCAAAACCTATAAACCCATTGATAAGTGCGATGAACCTTTTTAAATTGTTTCGGTGTAACCCCTGTATATTTTTTAAAAACCCTTATAAAATGACTTTGATCGTAAAAATTTAATAAACTGGCAATTTCGGACATGGTGTAAGATGTATAGGACAATAAATTTTTTGCCTCATTCACCTTTGCAGATTGAATATATTCACTAATCGACATTCCCACCTCTTTCTTAAACAAAGTGGAAAGATAACTCGGATTCATCGCCGCAATTTCAGCTAGTTTTGTGAGAGTAATTTTTTCATAAAGATGGGTATAGATATAATGTTGGCAAGCATGGATTGGTTTCGAATATTTATTCCGATTGCTTTTTTCTACCCTTTCGGTAAACTCTAAAAAAGCATTCATCAATAATCGTGCGACTGCGTTACTATCAGTTAAATCTTCTAAACTTTGTATGAAAAAGTCACTTAATGTATAAGCAATTTCCGGATAAAGTCCGCCTTCAATGGCCGCCCTTGTTGCCAATGTAATACCCGATATGGCTAAGTTTTTTTGATTACGCAAATGACTCTTCTTTGATAAAATCCCTGGTTCAACTGTTTCTATTAATTCCTGTAATACTTGAATGATGTCGTCCTTTTTTCCGGCACGAATCGTTTCATAAACTTTCATCTCTCCAGCTATGTGATATTTTACTTTTCGATTATCCTGCTGTTCAGAAAAGCGACTACTCACCAGCTCCATTCCAATTTTGTTGTTCTCCACTTCTTTATTCATTTGTATCATTTCTGCCAAATCGAGCTGTTTTTGGAAAAGCATATAATATAAAATCATACTCATATTCATAAAGTGAAGATTTGAGATAACGGGAAGGGATTGATAGTACTGAACGAGTTGATCTTTTTCATTATATAGATGAAATTCCTCCATGAGATCATTCATCATTTCGTCACTGAAGGTTGAATACAGTACAGGTCCTACATAAACGCATCCGTTTAGCTGCTCATTTGGAGGTAATTGGATATAAAATACGTTTTCAATATTCATTACAGATTGGAACACCGGAAAAGGAAAAAAGTCATCATCTGCCATTAGACTTTGAAAAAATTCAATTTTTGATGGAAAAAGAGGATTCGACTTGCGATTTTGTGAGAGTTCATATAATATGTTCCCTTGAACATCAATAAAAGTGATGGGAATTTTAGAATTTGAAAATAACAGCTTACAAATATAAGATAAATCTTCTAGTTTTTTAAAATTCACGTTTTCAGCCGCCTTCCAACGAAAAATTCCAAAATATATCCTATTTTTATTAAAAATATACCATAATTTCAGCAAAATTATAACTATAATAATAGAGAAAACGCTTTCTAATCTGTTCATTTAAGAGGAGGTTGAAAAATGGAAAGAGATTTAAAGAAACTTATTAACGAGATGACACTTGAGGAAAAAGCAAGTCTTTGCTCCGGGGAAGATTTTTGGCATACAAAAGGGATCGAGCGACTAGGAATTCCTTCCATCATGATGACAGATGGACCTCATGGGCTCAGAAAGCAATCAGCGGAAGCCGATCATTTAGGAATCAATAACAGTGTACCGGCGACCTGTTTCCCCTCTGCAGTTGGTTTAGCTAGTACCTGGAATAAAGAATTGATTAATAAAGTCGGCGTCGCTTTGGGTGAAGAATGTCAAGCTGAAAATGTATCTGTGCTACTTGGACCAGGAGCTAATATAAAACGTTCCCCTCTATGTGGCAGAAACTTTGAATACTTTTCAGAAGATCCTTACCTTTCTTCACAAATGGCAGCACATCATATCAAGGGCATACAAAGTCAAGGGGTTGGCACATCGTTAAAACATTTTGCTGTAAATAATCAGGAGCATCGTAGAATGTCTGTCGATGCGATTGTGGATGAAAGAACGTTACGGGAAATCTATCTTGCAAGCTTTGAAGGTGCTGTTAAACAAGGAAAACCTTGGACAGTGATGTGTTCTTATAATAAAGTAAACGGTGAATATGCATCAGAAAATAATTACCTGTTAAATGAAATTTTGAAAGATGAATGGGGTTTTGAAGGATTTGTCGTTTCAGACTGGGGCGCCGTAAACGAAAGAGCATACGGTTTAGAAAACGGTCTTGATTTAGAAATGCCTTCCAGCTTTGGCGTCGGTGAAAAGAAAATTATAGACGCAATTAAGAGTGGTCAGTTATCAGAAGAAAAACTGGATCGTGCTGTTGAACGGATTCTAAATATTATTTTTAAAGCAGTTGATAACAAAAAGGAAAATGCTGTTTATGATAAAGATGCTCATCATCAGCTTGCCAGAGAAGTTGCTAGTGAAAGTATGGTTCTATTAAAAAATGAAGATTCCATTCTGCCATTAAAAAAGTCGGGAACAGTTGCGGTAATTGGCGGGTTTGCGCAATCACCTCGCTATCAAGGTGGGGGAAGCTCCCATATTAATCCTACGAAACTAGATAATATTCTTGAAGAAATTGATGCCGTTTCCGGTGAAGAAACAACCGTTTTATATGCACAAGGATATGACCTGAAGAGTGATGCTGTAGATGAAAACTTGATAAACGAAGCAAAAGCTGTAGCGCAAAAAGCAGATACGGCCATTCTTTTTGTCGGTCTTCCTGATCGTTATGAATCAGAAGGCTATGACCGAACACACCTGCGGATTCCGGAAAATCATCGTCAATTAATTGAAGCCGTAGCAGAAGTAAACAGCAATGTCATAGTTGTGCTAAGTAATGGAGCACCGATTGAAATGCCATGGCTCGATAAAGTAAAGGCCGTCCTCGAAGCCTATCTTGGCGGACAAGCACTTGGCGGAGCAATTGCGGATATTTTGTTTGGAATTACGAATCCAAACGGGAAATTGGCAGAAACATTCCCTGTCAAATTAAGTGACAACCCTTCTTATTTAAATTTTCCTGGTGAAGAGGACAAAGTCGAATACAAAGAAGGAATTTTCGTCGGTTATCGTTACTATGATAAAAAGGAGGTAGAACCGCTATTCCCATTCGGATACGGCTTAAGTTATACAAATTTTGAATATAGTAATCTTAGCGTCGACAAAAAGGAAATGAAAGATACAGATACTGTTTCCGTTCATGTCACTGTTAAAAATACTGGAGATCGGGCAGGTAAAGAGATCGTGCAGCTTTATATCCAAGATGTTGAAAGCCGTGTCATCCGCCCAGAAAAAGAACTTAAAGGATTTGAAAAAGTAGCCTTACAACCAGGTGAGGAAAAAACCGTTACATTTACATTGGATAAGCGCTCTTTTGCTTACTATAATGTGGAACTGAAAGATTGGCATATTGAAACAGGAGATTTTCGTATTCTGGTTGGAAAATCTTCTAGGGACATCGTTTTATCTGAAACCATCCATGTTGAATCAACTGTACATATTCCTTTAAAGGTCCACCGCAATACGACAGTTGGAGATCTTCTTAGCGATCCGGTTTTAGCTCCTGTTACAAAGGACATGTTAGCAAAATTCGGTGAACAAAATCCACTGATGAATAGCCGTGACGTGGATGCTGAGACAGCCGAGATGATGGCGGCCATGATGAAATATATCCCGCTCCGTGCCATTGCTAACTTTAGCCAAGGGGCCTTTACAGAGGAAATGTTGGAAGGATTGATTAAACACTTGAATGGGCATTCGGCAAACAGTTAGCCCAAAAATTGAATCAAGTCGTACGGAATAACAATCCTCTCACGCTCCTGACAAAGGGCATGGGAGGAAATTGAACAGTTTCATTCTAGCAATTAATTTTTTAGTTTTCCAAGAACATCTAGTTTAACAGTTGATGTTCCCGTGATAACCTTACTATTGACAGCTTTACTAAACTGTTTCACTAACCTAACACCTAGAAATAGATCCCTTAATAAACAATAAGAAGGCAACTCTCCCTTTATTGTTAATAAAATGCAAATGTTGACTTAAATAAGTTAAAATAGAATCATAAGCAAAATGATAAATAACACTTTATTGGCTTGGGAAGTAGCTAACTTTTACTCTTGACCTTGACAAATTTAATTTTTTCGCATGATGTATTTTTTATAATTTTATGTATCTTTGGAAATTTCTATAATCTTCCCTTTCATTTGCTAAATCTAGGGAAGTCGCATCAGGGCGTCTACGTTTTTGATCAATAAAACAAATTCCCGAATCCTCCCCCTACATTCGTATAAGTTGCTTTGTTTGAAATTTGGATAACGAATGATTATACTACTATTGTGTAAGGCAGATTGTTCTATATGAACATTAATTGTCGATTTTTTCCTTTTGGCTTGTATGGAAAACAGCTGAACGGAAATACTTTTTATTATAAAAAAATTGGCGTGGGGTGATTTTAATGAGTAAAAAAATTGCTGTAGTCCTAACTGATGAGTTTGAGGATGTTGAATATACATCCCCGGCAAAAAGCTTTAAAGAAGCCGGTCATGAGTTAACAGTTATTGAAAAAGAAAAGGGTAAATCTGTTGTCGGGAAACACGGTGAAAAAGTTCCGGTCGATGCTTCTATCGACGACGTAAAACCTGAGGACTTTGATGCACTCTTGATTCCAGGTGGCTTTTCCCCTGACATTCTACGGGCCGACGATCGTTTTGTTCAATTCGCGAAAGCATTTATGGATGCGAAAAAACCGGTATTTGCGATTTGCCATGGACCACAATTATTAATTACTGCAAAATCACTAGAAGGCCGGAAAGTAACTGGTTATAAATCAATTCAAGTGGATTTAGAATATGCCGGTGCAAATTTCGTTGACGAAGAAGTTGTTGTTTGCTGTAATCAATTGGTTACAAGCCGTACACCGGATGATTTGCCTGCGTTTAATCGGGAAGCTTTAGCTTTATTGGAAAAATAAGTTTTTTGAAGATGGCTTAAAATGACAAGCCATCTTCTTTTATAATTGTACTAATATCGTTTTGCTTTTTTTCTTGATGTGTCAGCCTTTTTCCTTCCTGTTTCCCTTATCGTTGTTCCTTGCCCTTCCGTTTCCGGTGAATTTAAACCAATTGTTGATGGATCCGCTTTTCTTTTGGACACATGATCACCTCCAAGTATAGTGTTCCTTAAAATCTTTTCAGTATGTTTTACAATAGACCAAATAGTTCTGCCATTAATTCGTTTCCTGTACAGTCATTCCTACCTTATATTTTTCGGTTATGTTACATCATTGGATCCGGACTGTGACAAACAGCTATAGGGCATACGGTTAGCTATCTCCCAATCGTTATGCTACATCACATTTGCGCGGGATACACCGTTCTTCCCAAATTACAGCCCCCAAAATTTTCCACTTCGATTAGAAAATTAATTTGTATAGAAATTATTTGTTGACTCAAGATAGGGATGTAAAAATCTTTTTGAGGAGGAAATCTAGTGAAACTGGCTGCACATGAATTACACGATTTGCATGAACTAACGATGAGCTGTGTGAATTCGATAACCAATATGGCATATATGCTTCAACATGTCCAAGACCCCGAATTGAAAGCCATATTGGAACGTCATTTTCCGCTACATATAAGGGATTATAATATGAAGGTGGAGTTTTTGAACCAGGCGACTGGTGCCCATAAGGAGTTGCCGTTACTTAAAGAAAATACAACACTTGAGGACTTAACGAGTTCAAAATTAAGCATGTATCCACCGGTTCAGCCGAGGACGGTCGTGGAGAATTTTAATGACCGGGAAATGGTAACTGCCTACCTATTAACCTTAAAACGAGCCGGAAGAGAATACGCTTGGTCGGCAATGGAAATGGCGAATCCGGAAATTCGATCGTTTTGCCAAACTGCTTTTATGATGAGTTGTTCACACGCTTATGATGTTTGGCAGTACATGGCAAAGAAAGGCTACTACCCATTGGAGCCGGCAGATCCAACGATGACGCTTAAAATCGGCGCTATGTATCAAGTTGTACCGGAAGATATCCCACAATTTCAGCAATACATGAGTCAACATGAAAATCCGACCGCAGGAAATAGTGATCAGTTATTTCAATAAGAAAAGTGCAAAGCGCCCGCATAGCGACGTACAAACGGCATCCCCGCAATGAGAACAGATTCGCTTCCTCGAATAAGCATCGCACGAAGAAAATGCGAATGCATTTTCGAGGGAAAGGAAACACGGCGAGGGACGAGCCGATGTTGCCAAATCGTGATTAGTTTCTCAGTCGCTGGCGCTTGGAGCTAGACACTAAACTCGTCCCAAGTTTTTTACTTGTATTTTTATACTTTCTTATCTTTTAAAGAAAACTTGGCAATTGCCGAGCCTTTGGGCAACCAAAGAGCCGTCGTTCAACGAAAAAACATTTTTCGCTTGCGAAGTAATGCTACCGAAGTCTGTCGAGTTCACCGAAAAAATATAAAATTTTTTCAGCTGCAATGTATTCCCGCGAAGCTTTCCTTGTGCACTTATGCGTTAGGAAAGTAGAAATTGAAAAATTTATACTTCCTATGAGCTAAAAAATCGAGGTCAATCTATATGAAGAATTAGCTATCTATTGAATAAAGAATGATCTGAAAATCGCCATTCACTTCACAAAAAATTCGGTCTCTTTGCCAAAATAAGCATAGTGTTACGAGAGACGTCTCTTCAACAACATACGTGTTTAAGGACGGAAAATTTCCGAAAAAGAGACGCCTCTTTAAACACTTAAATCTTGAAAAATATTAGTGTAAAAACGTTTACCTCAACAAAATAAGCATTTGAAAACGCAAAAGTGACAGTGTAGAAAACCTCGTCAACAATAGAACCTTTGTGACCAAAAAAGTATCCGAGAAAAACCATCTCTTCAACAAAAAACAGCACAATTCCTACAAAATCGAAAAAAATTGACTCCCCAACAAAATCAGGCAATTTTACTCAAATTTGATGAAGAGAAGAGGATTAATTTTTTTAGTAAATAATGATCTTTCGTCTAAAAATTACTTAGGTCATGTAGTAGGAAGATGATCCAAAAAGTTTTGATAGGCAAAACCACGGACTTCCTCCTCTTTATAATACTTGAGCAGCTTTAAAATAAGGGTCTGTGTCATCCCCGTATTTTCCAAGCCTTTTACTTTATAAAAAATTCCGTCAAAGTCAGATCCGAGACCAATATGTTTGACTCCGCCTAATGAACAGAAATGATCAATATGTTTAATCAAATCATCGATATTCGCTTTGCCATTTTCTGTAATAAACGGCGGATTGTAAACGACATGAATTAAACCGCCTTTTTCAAACATCGCTCTTGCCTGTTCATCAGATAAGTTCCGCGGGTGGTCGCATAGTGCTTTTGCATTGGAATGGCTGGCAATCAGGTAATCTGCCAACTCTATCACATCCCAAAACCCTCGCTCCGATAAATGGGACACATCGGTAAATACTTTTCTTTCATTATTGAGATGAACAATTTCCTTTCCAAATAATGTCAAACCCATACCCCGCGGTTCCCCGGCACCATCGGCAGCTAAATTGGCATTATTCCATGTTAAGCCAACTGACATAACACCTAAATGGAATAAAGTTCGTAGCTTTTTCAAATCATTACCGATTGCATCAACGCCTTCCAACGTTAAGAAAGCTCCGATTTCCCCATCCTGTAAATGATGAAAGTCAGACCAAGATTTCAAATGTTTCATTTCCGAATTTTTTCTAAGTACTTCTTCATAAAAATAATCTATCTGTTCCAATGCTTCTTGGAATTTTTGATCAGATTCCATATTCGGCTCGATAAAAATCGCAAAAGCTTGTATTTTTATCTTCCCTTTTTGTAGTCTAGTTAAATTTGTATCCAATTCGCTACTGTTTCGAAAGGATAATTTTCCTTTTGCTTCTGATAATTTCATTAATGCGTCACAATGAAGATCAATGACTTCCATTTATTACCCCTCCTTATTTCCCTTATAGTTGATGAAGTTAGTCTTTTAGAGCACATGTTTGAATTTCTCCGATAGCTTGCTTTTTCCTCTTCACTTTTAAAAAGAAATGTTCCGGTATGAAGAGCTTTATGACTCTCTAACCTTTGACCATCTTTTTGAAAACGCTAGTTCAGACACCTTTCACTTAGTTTTCATTGATAAATCATATTCTTAAAATAGGCTTATCGTCAAATAAATTTTGTAAACCAACAAATAGAAATAAACAGAATAAACTTTTTCGACAAGGGTGATAATGGATATTAAATATTTCAACAAAAGGAGACGTATATGAATTTGCATATTTTCCATTGGTTTTTACGTTTTCCGTATGTTGTTCAGTTATTATTTATCGTGATTTTTATATTGATTGTCTTTGGTTCGATCATTCATTTCATTGAGCCGAATCATTTTCCTACAATCTTTGACGGAATTTGGTGGGCAATCGTTACCACTTCGACCATTGGATACGGTGATTTTGTACCCGCAACAGTGAAAGGTCGGATAATTGCTATGCTACTCATTTTTTCCGGTGCCGGACTCGTTGCTTCTTATTTCGCTGCCATTGCCTCAACCACTGTAAAAAAAGAAAATGCCATAAAAAAAGGAATAGCGCAAATCCATTGGAAACATCATTTTATTATAGTTGGTTGGAATGAGCGGTCACGGGAAATTATTGAATCCTATAAAGAAATTCATCCGGATCAATCAATCGTTTTGATTGATTCCTCCTTAAAAGAAAGTCCATTTCCTAAGGGAACGAATGTCCAGTTTATTAAAGGAAGGGCTACGTCTGATACAATCTTACACCAAGCAAATGTGAAAGAAGCGAGTCTTATCTTAATTACCGCCAACCCAACAAGAACGGAATACAGTTCCGATATGAATACAATATTATCTATTGTGGCCATTAAAGGGTTGGTCCCGGATATTTATTGTGTTGCAGAAATTTTGACCGATGAACAAGTGATTAATGCAAAGCGAGCCGGTGCCGATGAAATCATCCAATCAAATAAAATAGTAAGTGCTGTAATGAATCATACTATGCTTTCCCATGGCATATCATCTGCTATTTTAGATTTATTCGACACGTACCACGGGTTGGAACTAACTTTTATTGAAGATCAAAGTTTAAGTGGATATACATTTGAATCTGCAGTGGGCATTTACCTAGAAGAGCAAAAAATTCTTCTTGGTTTTAAAAGGGGAGAAGAAATAAATATCTCACCTGCTAAAAAAACAGTATTGTTACCGAGCGATCAATTATTGGTAATTGCTCATAGGAGATGATTTTTTGAAATATATACTTCAATTCGTAATGGAAGATCCATATCAAACCATGTTTAAGCACGACTTAAATCTTAAAGGGTGGACCTTGAATTACCATAAAGAAAACTCGGCAATTGCCGAGCCTTTGGGCGAGAGCAGAGCCGCAAGAGCACTTATACTTAATTCTTAAAATTTCCAACTACGTCGAATTTGCTTCTTTGCTGGAAATTTATACATTCTTAACGTATAAAGAAAACTCGGGCGTCCGAGCCTTTAGGCAACCAAAGAGCCGTCGTTCAGAGAAAAAATAGTTTCACTTGCGAGGTAATGCTACCGAAGTCTCTCGAGTTCACCGAAAAAATATAAAATTTTTCCGGCTGCGATGTATTCCCGCGAAGCTTTCCTTATGCACTTATGCGTTAGGAAGTTAGAAATTGAAAGATTTATACTTTTTATTAGCTAAAAAAATTTTTGAAAGATAAAAATAGGGCTTTCTGAATCAGGAAAACCCCTCTTGTTAAATTGTTTTTCAGTTTACCGTAACATTTATAATGGGATAAAGGGTATAAATATATTAGTGGGAATTAAATAAGGCCTTCTGAGTCAGGAAAGCCTTTCTTGTTTATAAAGAAATGGATTTTGTAGTCTTTCGTAAAATTTCTATTAGTAACACACTATGGATTTTTTATGGAAGCCGTTAAGATAACTTGCTCCGTAGCTACCACTTTTCCAGATAAAACCGGCTTTTCAATTTTTTCCATTTTATCTGTATTTGTTACGATAATTGGAATGATTGTACTTTTTGCCTTTTCCTTAACCAACTCTAAGTCAAACGTTACAAGAACATCGCCAACTCGTACTTTTTTTCCTTGGCTAACATGGGCATGAAATCCTTCACCATTCATGGCAACTGTTTCCAAGCCTATGTGAATTAAAATTTCAACACCATTATTGGTTTTAATTCCTACTGCATGTTTTGTTGGGAAAACTTGAAGTATTTCTCCATCTACAGGCGATACGATTTTCCCTTCAATTGGTTCAATCGCAATGCCATCCCCCATCATTTTTTCTGAAAAAACAGGGTCAGGTACATCTTCTATTTTCACGAGAGTACCTGAGACATATGCTTTAAACTCTACAGTTTTCGGTGTGGTTGTCTTCTTGCTGAAAAATCTTTTAAACATAGAAATCCTTCCTTTAAATAGTAAGTTTTTACTGTTTTGAAAATGTTCAAGAAGTCCGGGAATAACTTTCAACTAGCTTCATAAGCTTGCATCCGGTTTCAAGGGATGCGTTTCCACCTCATTTTGGACACATACATATAATTTTATCATAACATAATTGTATTCAAACTAAAATTCCTCGTTTTTTAGTCGCCACCCCAGTATTTTCATCCTTCGTTAAAGCAAGGAAAACCGAATACATTCATCTTATGTATCCGGTTTTCCCTATAATATCGACATATTGACAGAGATCATTAGGCAACTTAAGAATGCAAACGTTTTTCCAATTCAGCTTTCTTTTCTTCAAAGCCCGGTTTGCCAAGTAAAGCGAACATATTGACTTTGTAAGCTTCAACTCCCGGTTGGTCGAATGGGTTGACACCAAGCAAGTAACCACTTATGGCACAAGCCTTTTCAAAGAAGTAAACTAAGTAACCGAATGTGTAGGCATCCATATGTGGAATCGTCACAACTAAGTTTGGTACATTTCCATCTGTGTGAGCCAAAATCGTCCCTTCAAAAGCTTTGGTGTTAACAAAATCAACTGTTTTTCCAGCCAAATAATTTAAACCGTCTAAATCATTGTCTTCAGCTTCAATTACTAATTCATGGCGAGGCTTGTCCACTTTAATGACAGTTTCAAATATGTCGCGGCGACCTTCTTGCACATATTGACCTAAAGAGTGCAAATCCGTTGAGAAGTTTGCCGAAGAAGGATAAATTCCTTTTTGGTCTTTTCCTTCACTTTCTCCAAATAGTTGTTTCCACCATTCAGCGAAATATTGCAAACCCGGTTCATAATTAATAAGCATTTCAATGGTTTTCCCTTTATTATATAAAATATTACGGACAGCAGCATATTGGTAAGCCAGATTTTCTTCCAATTCCGAGCTGGAGAAATCTTCACGTGCTTTGGCCGCTCCCTTCATCATTTCTTCAATATTGACGCCACTTACGGCAATAGGCAAGAGTCCGACTGCAGTCAAAACTGAGTATCTCCCACCAATATCATCCGGTACAACGAAGGTTTCATAGCCTTCTTCCGTTGCTAAAGTTTTCAAGGCCCCTCGAGCCCGGTCTGTTGTTGCATAAATCCTTTTTCGTGCTTCGGTCACTCCGTATTTTTCTTGTAATAGTTTACGAAAAATCCGGAAAGCAATAGCAGGTTCCGTCGTTGTACCAGATTTTGAAATCACATTGATGGACCAGTCTTTCCCTTCAAGTAAATCAATGACATCCGTTAAGTAACTGGAACTGATATTATTTCCAGCAAAAATCACTTGCGGAGTACCACCGCGTTTTTCTTTTGGCATAGCATTGTAAAAACTATGGTTCAACATTTCAATGGCTGCACGGGCACCGAGATAAGAACCACCTATACCGATGACGACCAGTACATCAGAGTCGTTTTTAATTTTTTCAGCTGCTTTTAATATCCGGGCAAATTCCTCTTTATCATAATTAACCGGCAGATCAATCCAGCCGCGAAAATCACTACCTGCACCGGTTCCTTCATGTAAGGCATGGTGTGAAACTTTTATTAAATCTTTCATTTGCGTTAATTCATGCGGTTTAAAAAATGGCAACGCTTTTGAATAATCAAATTGAATATGTGTCATGTCAGAACAAACCTCCTGTAACTTCTTATTCTATTTTACTCTAGCGAATGAAGATGGAATTGGCAAGCTTTGGAGGAAAAAACAGCATGTATTGTTAAAAAAATGACAAATTTATAAACTTGCCCGATATATTGCTTCCGTATCTTCTGCATTTAGTTTAGTGAAATTGCCAAAATCACCTTTTTTCATCGCCCGTTCTACAAGCAAATCAATTTTGCTGTCGTCAATACCGTAGTCGGCTAGACGGCTTGGAGCACCAATACTATTCCAAAATTCTCGTAGTTTTTCAATTCCTTCAAGCCCGACCTGTTCATTGGATTTTCCGGTTGGATCGACCCCAAATACGCGAACGGCTAGTTGTTTAAAACGTTCCGGTTTTACGTGTAAATTATGTTTCATCCAGTTCGGGAAAAGAATCGCTAATCCCCCACCATGTGGAATATCATAGACAGCTGATACAGCATGTTCGAGATTATGCGTTGCCCAGTCACCGCGGAAGCCCATTTCAAGCATCCCGTTTAACGCCATCGTGCCACAGTACAAAATCGTTTCCCTGAACTCGTAGTTCTCTAAATCATTGAGTAATTTTCGTGCTGTTTCCATTACTGTTTGTAAAAGGGACTCACACATCCGGTCTTGGAATGGCGTATTTTCATCTAAGTGGAAATAATGTTCGAGTGTGTGGGCCATCATATCCACAATACCGTAAACAGTTTGATTTTTCGGAACAGTGAATGTATTAACCGGATCTAGGATTGAAAATTTTGGAAAAACAAGTGGGGATCCCCAGCCGTACTTTTCGTTTGTCTCCCAATTTGTGATCACGGATCCGGAATTCATTTCTGATCCTGTTGCTGCTAATGTTAATATTGTTCCAAAAGGTAAGGCGTCTGTTACAGGCGCTTTTTTAATAACAATGTCCCACGCATCACCGTCATATTTGCTGCCTGCCGCAATCGCTTTTGTACAATCGATGACACTGCCACCACCAACGGCTAAAAGAAATTCAATCCCTTCCTTTTTACAAATATCGATTCCTCTTCGGACCGTTGAGATTCTTGGATTCGGTTCAACACCGCTCACTTCATAAATATTAGCGCCAATGTCATTAAGTATGCCAACAACTTGATCATAAAGACCATTTTTCTTAATGCTACCACCACCGTAAACAAGTAGCACTTTGTTTCCGTATTTCGGAACTTCATCTCGTAGTTTTTCTACTGTTCCCCGACCGAATATCAACTTTGTCGGATTATAATATGTAAAATTCCTCAAATTAATCGCCTCCTCATTTTCATTATAATATAAAGTTTTTCCAAGTAATATTAAGTTTTTTTTACTTCACATGCATAGATTTTCTATTTTTTCACCATCCTATTACTGAAATGATTTTTTACTATTTGGAGGGATGATTATGAGCGGTTTACAGCGAATCGCACTATTGTTAACCATAATCGGGGCAATCAACTGGGGGCTAATTGGTTTCTTTCAATTTGATTTAGTCGCTGCAATCTTTGGCGGACAATCTTCACTAATTTCTCGTATTGTTTACAGCCTTGTTGGCATTGCCGGCTTAATTAATCTTGGCCTCTTGTTCATGCCAAATCGAGAGGTCGAACGTTCCGCTGAACCAAGAACAAGCAGATAATATCCGTCTGAAAGTGAAAAACCGGAGGCTATATGCCAACCGGTTTTTTACGTAAATTAAGGAAAAAGCATCACTTTTCGAAAATCAAGAATGAAATACTTCTTCAATTTTGCCAAATGCCCAGTCCAATTCGTCCTTTGTGATAATAAGTGGTGGGGCAAATCGAATAACATTTTCATGGGTCTCTTTACAAAGTAGTCCAAGCTCTTTCAATTGTTCACAATACAGACGTGCTGGTTCATCAAGTTCAACACCAATAAACAAGCCACGTCCCCGAACTTCTTTAATATGTGGATTTGAAATCGTCTTCAATTTCCTGATAAAATATTCCCCCAATTCACGTGAACGTGCAGGTAAATCTTCTTCCACAATTACATCAAGAGCTGCAATGGAAACGGCACAGGCCAATGGATTACCGCCAAATGTCGAACCGTGCGAACCTGGATTGAAAACGCCAAGTATATCATGATTAGCTGCCACACAAGAAATTGGCATAACCCCTCCGCCAAGTGCTTTTCCTAAAATATATACATCCGGCTTGACTCCTTCCCAATCACAGGCAAACATTTTACCGCTTCTGCCTAAACCGGATTGGATTTCATCAGCCATGAACAAAATATTGTTTTCTTTACAAATTTCATAGGCTCTCTTTAGAAATCCTTCAGGTGGTACGATAATACCAGCTTCTCCCTGAATTGGTTCAATCAGCAAGGCGGCAGTGTTTGATGAAATTGCTGATTGTAACGCCTCAATATCTCCATACGGAATAAGTTTTATTCCCGGCAACATTGGTCCAAAACCACGTTTATATTCCTCTTCGGATGATAAAGAAACCGCTGTCATTGTTCTCCCGTGGAAATTCCCTTCACAAGCAATAATCTCAGCTTGATTTTGCTGGACACCTTTCACATCATAGGCCCAACGTCGCGCTGCTTTAAATGCCGTTTCTACTGCTTCAGCGCCGGTGTTCATTGGTAACACCATATCTTTTCCGGTTAATTTTGAAACTTTTTCACACCAAGGTCCTAGCATGTCGTTATGAAAAGCCCTCGATGTAAGTGTTACTTTATCTGCCTGTTCTTTCAATGCACGGATAATTTTCGGGTGACGGTGACCTTGATTGACCGCAGAATAGGCACTTAACATATCCAAATATTTGTTTCCTTCAGGGTCCTTCACCCATACTCCTTCTGCTTCAGAAATAACAATCGGTAGTGGATGATAATTACGAGCACCATATTTATCTGCCAGCTCCATTGATCTTTCGGATAATTGTTCCTTCATTTTTTCTCCCCCTCTCATTTAATAGTTTATCATATCATTATCAGTCAACAAGGTAATCAGATACCTTTATGTGCTTTGTTGGAAATTTGTACCTTTTCTAAGGAAAAGTCTGAAATTAGCACTTGGGCATGCACTTAAAAAAGTAAGCACAGCAAATAAGCCATCTGTGGATGACTGTTTACGTAATATTCGGATTAATAGTAAAAATTAAGTTGATTCTACTAAAACACGA